>Ga0307514_10000316_pt1 | contig 115553 bp, 93 predicted proteins | sample 16_EM_MG_FD_203088 | JGI IMG/M metagenome (GOLD analysis project Ga0307514, IMG submission 203088) | Populus trichocarpa ectomycorrhiza microbial communities from riparian zone in the Pacific Northwest, United States - 16_EM | ecosystem: Host-associated > Plants > Roots > Unclassified | place... | reverse complement strand
TTTTGCCCCTTCCTCCAGAAAGGCTTTTTGCGAGGTTTAATTAACTTAAATGGTGCGTTCCTGAGAATGGTATCAACTGTGGTATGACCAAGTATTTGACTTGTTGTTTTAGCAATGGCCTTGTTGGTTTCATTGGTAATATCATGTAGTGGTAGTCGGCTATCATCATCAACTACCTTCTCCACTATTTTGCGTGAGATTGCCGTGACTTTTGTGGGTCTACCAGAGCGTGGTGCATCATGGGCCTGTCCCTGCTTAATGACTGCCCGCACTGTTGACTTTGCGACACCAGTGGATTTCGCGATTTTATCGTAACCTAATGTGGTGTGATTGTGGAGGGCGAGGATCTCTGTGTTCTTGTCTTCTCTCGCTTGTCTGTGGTTGTTGTTGGGTGCCATGTAGCTATCGACAGAAGTGAAGTCACGACTTTGTATCACCGTGCCAAGTCTTATCGGACGCGACTGTACATACATTCAGTTATTATCCCTGTAAAGTTATTTCTTCGAAAACTCGTTGCAATGTTTACTTATCTATCTTCTTTAGCTACAGTCGGGAGTCATCAAGATGCCGGGCCCGCATTCCCGAATCTCAAGCACTTGCTTATGTATCACCGTCAACATTTTCTCAACTGACCCCTAGGTCAGTTTCAAACCCCCTTTCCATCATTATCTTGTGCAAAGGTTTCCACTTCGAACATTAATTTAGTAAGAATTCTGGCGTATTCCGTTCCTTCCTGCGTAAGGGCGACAAAGAAGCAGCAGTGTTCTCCCCATCTTATCGCGCAAGCTGAGGTTAACTTTTCCCACATCAAAAGCAAGGTCATCGTCGAGAAGCATTTTAAAAAGTGGCATATGGTTAGGCCTGTCGACAAAGTACAATTTGATAGTGAGGTGTAAGACTGTGTCGCCATCCTGGGTTTGTGCATTCCGACCGGCTCCGCTGGCGAGCAATACTTCAATAGATAAGATCACCGCGCTCCAGCGGCGAAGCAACACATTTATGCAGCAGAGTGTTATTGAACTTGTCGAGAGCATTGACATCGCAGCCGAAGGCTTCTAGTCCGCGAATGCTGTTGATCGCGGCTGGCTTGTAAGCGCGTGCATGGATAAGTCGCCTTCGCAAGATCGGTGCTTTGCCGGCAATGTAGTGCATTGCCGATTGGCCGAGCTTGGAGTTGACGGTAAGACTAGCGCCTGCATCGAGCAGTATCTCAACAATGTCGAAAAGATGAAGTTCCGCCGGAGCAGAGTGTTAGTTCTGTTTATTATTACCGAGTCGTAAGCAACGACAACTAAGTATGGATCGAGGGCCAGTGATGACAACGGGGAAACGCAGCTTAATTACCTGCCAACTATCGGGGCAATCACATCTCTGTCAAAGCGACCGACAATGAAGACTGACGAGGACGCGAGGTGCTGCTATGGGGGTGTTATTTGCCGTTGTGTCTTTGAAATCTGTTACCGCCCGTTATCCCGCCATTACCCCACCATTTTTGTTGCATGGTGTTCCGAGACTAACCGAACATACGGCTAGAACTAGCGATTGTTTTTAGTTCGCACAGAGCCGCATCTTGATTATTAGTGGTGGCTTATCCTTACTACCGTCAAAGTATATCATCCTCCATTCTCAATTCCTCTCCATTCTTTCTCTCTAATTTTCCTCCTTCGGCTTCAGATAGTGCCAAGTTGCGCCCCTATACTAGGCTACACTTCGCCATTCGTCAACGCCTCTCGATCCACCAACCCGTTTCAGCGGAGCCGCAATCACTATAAATCACTCTTATATATACAGCAATCAATTGTTACGGCGGAGAACAGTCTCATTTCACATCTGGTGCTGACTTAAGCAACATGGAGGATATACACAATAACTCCCCCGCCCTGAAAGTTGATATAGCACCAAACCGCTAAAGCTCAGTTTGATTTTGTCGGACTCGATAGTTCCGTAAAATCGTCTAGGTTGTAACTATGTCACACAACTTTTATTTCTCTTTCTCCAAGTCGCCGGATAATGATATGGAAGAGCTTGGAACCAGACAGCTAAGACACACCCGCTCTCCCACTCTTGAAACTCGGTTATCGCCGAATCTAAGAGAACCGGGACGATGGCCAATGGTCAGATCCCAGCGCATGTTCACTCCGCCAAAAAACGCTGCTCCCCACCAAGCCATCTTTCTACAAGTTGATGAGTTGCTGGATTTATGACACAGGAGATGTCCCACCATCATCCACGCATGTTGTAGCAGTTGGGCGAAGGTACAGGTGCAACAGTTTTTTTATAGGCGTTGTATAGATGGTACTTCAGCGAGTTAGACAGATACAACATATCGTTCCAGATAGGTACCTCCTGTCCTGCTGATTGTACTCTTTTCGACCCAACATTTTAGGTAGGAAGCACAAGAGGTGACTATAGTGTCTACAGGAGAACATTTTGCACCATTGATGCGCACAATTGTAATGTTGGTTGTTTTAACCACCAATGGCCGTCTAGCGCATTTTGGTGTGGGGTATGGGGTTCCCTACGGGAATCTTATTGCAAACTCTCTACAGAATGGCCTGTATCCCGAAGTCGCCGCACATCGCCGGTATCGTGATCGTCGTATTCACTTGCCTATCACTAGTTACATCTATAGATACTGAAAAGCTTCTAGATCAATTCATGCCGAACAAAGGGACTGGTGTGAAATCTGAGATCTAATGCTTCGCAAGCGAATCATGACTAGAAGTAATTTGGGCATCGTGCTGAAACTCTCAAGCTATTCCAATCGGCATCATTGAAATTATTATAGTAGATCTTTTGACCAATTACATCATCTGTGTACTGTCATTTGGCCACTCAACATTGCAGTCATAGAGAAGACTAGGTTCTCCGAGGATCGACCTGTTTATTTCCATTTCAGGACTCATTTTGGGAACATTGGTTACCATTGTCATTGTCGTGAGTTATTGGAGACGATGGTAGTTGTCATGCACGCTGCGTGGAGGGCGATGCTCAGCACAACACTTGGAGTGTTGAACGCACAGGACGCGAATCTCGCCCGTAGTTCCAAGCCACAGAGAAGGTTGGAGAAGAAGAGATACAAGCAGAAGCTCGCTGATTATAATGACTACCTAAAATCGTATCGTGAGGAAGAAACAATGCACATAGATGCATTAACGGTGCCTGAAGTCGCTCGATTACGAAGACACAACAAGTTTTATATAGATGCCTCTCTTGTTAGTTTTGAACCCTTCAAATTTAAGTATTTCCCGACGTGATTAGACACACAACCTATATTATATTAACTGCTAATTGCGTAGAATCACAAAAGCCAAGGTCAATTCTAACTTCCTACAACGATGTAGCGGAATTCCACTACGAACACTAAAAGAGGTACATCCATCATGGGCAATAACGCTCAAGTGAGCGCCGAGGAAATGCTAGATATGTCCATTACTTAGTATTCTCCGACCATCACTTTAAGGGTCGCGGTAAGTTACTGGCGCAATATGCTAATCACGAAGTATGGCAAATAGTTTCAACCAATCGAATTCCGCTTATTATTCGTTAAGCACCACTACAGGACTTGTGCCACTGTACTTTGAGACGAAAGATCATTGAAACGCTACCCTTGCTAGCTATGAATTGGAACGAGCTGAATACAATAGAAACAACCGAATATTTGAAGGAAACACACCGCCAAAGCAACCAATGCCCGACGAGGCCATATTCCTACACAGCATCGAAAGGGCAGAGTCGATGAGAATTCTGCGCTAGTAGTAATCTATATTGTAGAGGTAATCTTTGGAACCACGGGTTCTTTCTTCCCTGGAATTCTCTACCGTGTCCGTTTCAGGGGGCTGCAGCGTTCCGGCAAAGCATACAAGCCTCACGGATCCCACGTCTGTCATGACCTACAACACTCCGCACTATCGCCCAGCAATTCCACTTAAGCGAGCGCAAACTACGACCCGCCACGATTCTGTGGCTCCCCCTCGTTAATTGAATCACAACAAGTACTTCTTAATATAGTCTAATACAACATCTCTTACCCCTCCGCCCAGGAGCGGGCGAGGTTCGGGTGCTGCAGGATGGTTGTTTCATTTGAAAGCTAAGACACGTGATTTAAACATTTTCAAATGACATGACACATTTGTGACTACAATATGACCGAAGCTACGATCCCATCTGTGAATCCGCCTTAATTGAAATGTAGTTTTCCAGAGAACAAGTATCTGCTCGCGCATCCTAGAATACAGCCCACTCACTTGCATTACCATCGGTTACGAAAATATTTTTGCGGTCTCAGGATAGAGTTGCGGTCATATTTTCTGTTTTTGGGTTTCAAAATCCAGTCTCTGCCACGTGGTTATGCATACCCGGCATACATACCCCGGCATACAGACCTAGAAGAGTGGGCGGCCGGTATTCATGCACCTAACCCTGGAATTCTCTGCCGTGTTGTGTCAGGGGCTGCCGCAAAGATAAGCATCACACTCCTCACGGATGGCCCTCAAAACTCCATCAGACCAAGGCAATTCGACCTGCAGCACTCCTGCCTCATCGCTGAGTATTATCCACCTGAGCAACCACAAATAATGGAAGACCCCAAGCTCGATCCTGGCTCAATTCTATGGCTCCCTAGCATCGACCCCACAAACACCATCACCCCAAAAGGTCGCCTCAACCATCCAGTACTGGTCTTTTCACTGTTACCCTCCGGCGTCGTAGTGTGCGGGGTCTGTACCTCTCTGATAATTACGCATCAGAAACTAATACTGGACATGGCATAGATATCGTCATTCAGGTCCACTTCCCTACTCGAGAGATTCCCGAATCAAAAGCGCCTACGGTCACTGCAGCTGCCGCTCGCCCCAGCTGATCCGCACCCGGATACTGGAGAGTTATTAGATACAGTTACGACTGGGACACCATATGCACCGTCGAGCAGCAAACAGAGCTACGTTAAGCTCAACGATATATTTTTTGTGCCAGCGGGAGTGCTAGAACCAGTTTATGGCGGTACGGCAAGATTGACAAGGGAGGCTCTGGCAACGGTGAAGCGGAAAATCTGGAGTTCGAGGGAGCTCGCGGCGGACTATACCTCTGTGCGGCAAGAAGGCCAGCGTTGGAAGGGCGCTGCTACGGGCGAGATGCGGTATTCCGAAAGCTCAAGAAACCAAGGCTTGACATATGAATCTATGTTTGACTCGGACTACGACGTCAGCATGGACGATGACAGTGATGCTGCGGACGTGGACGATAACGTACTATCGAAGGTGCTGAAGTTCATCACCGGTATACCAATGTTTATTCGCGGTCTTTACAGTACTTAAGTGGCTGGTGTGTGGTATGCGCTATTCACCGTGTCAGTCTTAATATTGGGGTTTTATTTGGAGGTCTTAAGCCGGATCGCAATATGTAGATACTCCTAATGCTAGAATCAGATAGTCCTAGTGAGAATAGGAAACAATGCAGTGGAGCGTTGTTGCGCTCAACCGCCGAGTGCCTGCTACTGTATGCAAAAAAGGGAACAACGGATGTGCTATTGTTGAAACAGTGCCAATGTTTAATTGGTTGAATTCGGAATCGTACTGTGTAGTTACTGAGCGCAACCAAACCGGACAGTTGTTGAATGTGCTTTTTAGTGCAGATGAATCGCAAACTGCGCTAATCTTACCTTCCGCGGCACACAGGCCATGGAAGATCAGTTCGTTTCTGGAAAAACGAGGAATTATCTGAAGTGGCGGGAAGAAAGTGCAGATTTGCCGCAAAGATGTTGTCTCAGCCTCCTTCCCCCCCCTTGTCAATACCCTGGTCGCACAGCAAAGCTGATATCCAGAAATGGGGTGTCGAATTGATCTTCAATGGCCTGCGTATAGAAGATCTCAGTCGTGCTACAAAGGCTACCCAGCGAATAATAATTTTACAGATTTTTCCGAAAGGTTTAACTCATTAGAAACCCTGTCCTACCAAACTGTTTCTCCATTATCTTTCAGGAGCTGTAATCTATATACTTACATGTATACCGGCACTGCCCAGTAGAGTATATGGTACCATAAGAAGTATCTTTCCCGGGGTGCTCATTCGGCCCAATACTTTTGTAAAAATCGCTAGTTACTGCTGCATATGCCTCTCTTTCAGCGTCATTTCCGCCTTTCTTCACGAAGGAACGATTCATTATGTCCTTAGATATCATTACAAGTAGTGTTTACATGTAAGATTATCAGTTTAAAGCATCTATTTACCGCTCTTATTACTTTAATTCATATCCTATACCATAGAAGATTGCGGAATTTTCGTGGGATGGGAGCTACCACAAGTGAAACAAATCCTACATAGGCAGCTGTACCCCGATCTGAGCAACCTAGGACGGTCCTGAGCAGTAGTGTGGTAGTCAAGTACTCAGTAACCCAAAGTCGAACGATTATGACGGCATCTTGGTTGTCCGTGCAGCTCCACACTGGCCAGGAGAAGCATTTCTACTACCCTGGCCAATCGAGAGCATCACACTCTCATAAATTTACGCGTCGAAACCATTTTATAGTTTCTGTTCCGCTGGGCCTGCATCGTGACAGCGACAGTCGGACTGTGTCTACAGCTAATCGGAATGCAGGATCCAGTTCAACTATAACCCTAACCCCTAAAAGTATGATTTAGAGATGCAAGATAGGAAAAACCTTAGTGGACATACTCACGGTTCAAGTATGGGACCTGCACAGGTGCTGCAAGCATAGTCGATTTCCTTTGCCTCTCACAAGATATTTTAGTACACCAGCAGCCACCGAATCGTCACAATCCTGACTCCTCCCGTCGCATCAACCAAAGCCCCACTGCTGTTTACACTGTCAGAGAACCCTTCGCATGGTTAGGATCCCCAGCCAGCTTGATTTAGGTGATTTCAACACCCTAGACGAAATGGGGACAAACATAGACTAAAACAATAGATTCGCAGCTATTGAATTCACTCCGGATCTCTTTGCGCCCATCAACTCGTCCCTCGTTTCCATGTCCCCTCAAATAGTCCTCCAAACCTCGGACCCGCCACATCGATATGAGTTTAAAACGAATATTGATCTTACGCGATGCCGGTTTCTTCTCCTTGAGTGCGACCATAGGTCCAACGCTACTCATATCGAACGACCTCTGCATAGTCACATCCACTCTTTGATTCCACTTCAGCCCATTGGTATCGCGGTGGTAGATATAAATCATTAAAGACAACCGCTAGATGTGATAGACAACTTTAACTAAAAACAAGCCTTCATCCTCCCCCCTCTCCACCATCTCGACGGTTACTATCCACATCCCCCTTCCCAACATCTCCACCCATTCCCTGCCTTAATATTTAGTATCCACTCGGTTCGGTATCGTCCGGTGCAGGATCAGGCTGTTCTACCTGGTGCCTAGGCTTCCTCTTCCTCCACCTCCCCCGTTTCTTCTTCTGCTTATTCTCATTGATCTCGGTTTCGACCTGCTCTCTATCATTGTCTTTACTGGTTTCGTCATCTAGTTTCTTTGCCGGATCAGGCTGTTCTACCTGGCGCCTAAGTTTCCTCTCCCTCCTCTTTCTCCTTCTCTTCTCCTGCTTATTCTCCTGAACTTCGGTTTTGACCTGCTCTCCACCATTGTTCTGACTAGCCTCACCATCTGGTCTCTTTTCTTGAACCTCGGTTTCGACTTCCTCTCCACCATTGTTCTGACTGGCCTTGTCATCTGGTCTCTTCAGCCCCTTGTATTCTACAATTCTCCGCAGTACAAACTTTATAGCACCTCTATCCGCCTCCCTCGCCGGGTACACCTTCCTTGGCTCACTTGTGTAGGAGTAAATGCCGAGCTCCTCTGAAGAATTAAAGCGCTGTAGCGGTTCATGTTTGGGGCGTCCATCACGAACGTACTTTAAGAGATCGTAGATGTTACAGTGTATATCCTTTAAAACCTTTATTGTAAGAGATTAGCCTCCACATCATCGATAATACCGGTCAAACGATGTGTATCTTACCTCCCGGCATTTTGCTGCAGTTGCTGGTGCCACGCCCCGTACTCCCAGAACAATGCATAAAAACTGCCATCCCTCAATATCGTTATCGTTGCGACCAAATGTTGTATTAAAATCTGTCTTGATCGCCTGGTGGAATGTATCCAGCGCAACCGTCCATTCCGGAGTACCGTACATCCACTTCTTAAACCAAGCCAGCCGATCCAGTTCGATCTCGGAATTGCCCCTCGGGTTGTAATCAAAGCCTTCTTCTTCATACTCTTCAAAGAACTCTAGCACGCTTGAACCGAACTCTACACGAAACGCCCTGTAGAAGGCTTCCTCGGCGTCTTTATACGGCCGTTTGGTAGGCTTCCATTTCCGCGCTTCGGCGAGGCGATCGAATTCGCGCTTCGGGTTCGCGGTAGGATCATAGGCAGGGAAATAGTAAGTCTCGGTGAAGAAGCGATGAACGGGAGATTTCGTGATGGTGAGGAGGACGGAGAAGAATGCGCGGCGATGCTGTTTGTAAGTTTTTGTGCCCTTCTTCCACCCACGGATAGCACGTAGGCGCTCGAACTCGTATTCGGGGGCGTTGGTGGGACAGTAACCGAAGTCGCTGTACTCGGCAAAGAATTTGTCCATTTGGCAATGCTGGCGATTTGTTTGCTTTGAAAAATCGGCTGGGGATGCACGGTTTAATATATCAGTGCCGATGAAACTGCTGGTGTCAGTTATACACAGCCGAGCAATGCTTATGACTTCCACTAGGCTTCGATTGGCCTACGTGTTGATGTGGCGAAAGAGGTGGCCAGCTACTATTTATTAATAGTTACCAATGCTTAGGGGTGAGACGCAGCTACGCGCAGTGATTGAGTAGAGTACACTCCCCTGTCTTACCCCTTAGGGGAAGTGTTAATGCAGTAAGTCGCCCGTTGTCTCGCTATTCCCTCACGGCACTATCGCATAGCAAAACATCCAGGTGCAGAGACTTCGAGCATTGCAGCATCAACAAACTTGCGCCCTAAGGTTTTGCCCGAAAGACTAAATAGTATGAAACGTAGTGTTTGTGAATCCCCCGAGTAGATGTTCCAATCCCTGCGGTTTAGTTGCTTTGCAGCTTAGCGAGGAGAGGTCATAAAAATGAGGCTCCCCAATTACGAGTACTTCTCACCTTCGAAGTCGGATTCGGTCACGTTAGAATTTACCATGAATAGACGGACGGTTGGTGATACCAAGCTTCGGAGATACGTGTACAGTCTATGCACACAGTGTCCATATGTTGCAGCTTCCGTAGCGGAACATCTATTCAATTGATTGACTGCTTTAGAAGTACTGTGGCGTCGTATAAGCGAGAGAACGCCCGAATTTCACCTACACTTCCCACAAAGCAGAACTATAGTAACCGAAATTGAAGGGTAGCTTAGTGAGGAGTTTTTCTATCTTTAATTTCCATTATGTAAGTTTTTATAAGCTATGTTGGGGTCTATTTCTCGTGGCCGGATATCATGCGTTTTCTCACTTTTGCGGCGCTACTTTACATAGTGGGCATGTTCCCGGCGACGGTCTGTTACGTGGTCTTTCCGCGCATGGACTTATAACCGAGCCACTGGACGCTGAACACGAGACAATACCACAAGAAAATCTATAGGAATACAGATGGCAAACAAATGTAAAGGTCGAGAAAGACATAAATACCAGAATTAATGTTCATATGTTCGTGTATTCTTCCTTCTTTGGTCCGCGTATATAGTATTACCAAATTTCAGCCCAGATCCACAAACGCAACAAGTATGATGCAAGTAAAGCATAAATAATTGCTATTCCCTGCGCTGGCTGTTATTATTGGTCAAGGACCGACAAGTGGTCAAACTGCATAGCTGCATTTCAGTTACAAAATGTTTCAACTAGTTACTGACACAGCCAGATATATGAACACCCACTCACAGTGATATGATGTATCAGATCCCCTCCATCTCGCTTTGTGACTACAATACATAATATCTCCGCAGCCACTCTTCTTACATCCCCTACGGCTCAATAGATTCACAGTAATCAAACTATCCGGTCACCCAGCCTACATTTCTAATTCGTACCAATTCGTTTAGTGATTTTGATACTGTCAAAAGTCATTTTAAATTAAACAGGTTGTTGCGCGCATGCGCAGCCCAACCCACTTATACTGAACTCATCCTTTTTTTGCTTCTCCTAACATCTCCCATACCCACCGTGCCCTTGCGCTGCGTAGGGTAGTGGTGGATGGGTAGTTGGGTGGTCGGGCGGTCCCTGCCCGACTTACTCTTGTACTTAAGTACACTATATCTTCTCTAGACGATTCATGGAACATAAGATGGCCAATATCAGAGTCTACCACGGATCGGAAACCTATACTTACCTTATCTGGGGGCGACCAAACTTGTAAGCCAACTTATCTTGAAACACAACCCCTTCATAAGGATGATATACGAATAGTATAATAATTACAGCCAAAAAACGTTTTCAATAGGTTTATTGATCCCCCTCTAAGGTATGTGCGTTCGAAATCCAGCCGCTTCTTTTCACCTCCGTTTCGAGGGGCGAGCTTGCGAGCGACGAGAAAATCTGAGAACGAGAGCAACACTTAGGGATGCAACCACCATTTTCTTTGGCGGTTTCTTTTGTTAGGAGTTTGATGAGGCCTGCGACTTTGCTTTTGTTTCCTTGTGTTACAGGAGAAGCGGGGAGGAAATATGTTAGGTATATGCCATAGCCGCAAGCGGCTGAATGCAATATAATTACAAACAAACCACAATTTTCTTGTATAAAAATTATTTGTTACGTTTTGTATTCGGGGGCTCACTGGGATGTTCTTAGCCGAAGGTTTTATAGGCATCTTTGAGAAATAATTTTTGTGTGCAGAGTGCTCGGTTACTCGGTTCGGACACGCAAGCGATCAATCGGCATTACCGGGTAAGCTTGGACAGCCGAGCGACGGACCGGCCCGGGCCAGCAGTTTATGTCATACAACAGACAGAAGAATTCATAACCGGGAACACGGCTATTCGAGAGGAAGCTTAGAGTAACTTCATAATCCTTACAATTTCCAACTATTCAGCAGATCAGTATCGTTCTCAATTCCTTAGCAAGTTAGGCGGTGCGCGATATTTTTTGGGGAGGTGCAGCTCACTCTGATGGGAATTATTTAAATCGACGGGGTGATATCGGTAAGTCGAGTTCTCTTTGACCTAAGTCCAAATCTCGGGAGATCACCGGATTCAATCACCAGGGTGCGGACTTGGGGAGAAGTGGACTGGAGCAAGTCCACGTCGGTTATCGTCGTCTACGCCCTCGGCATCCTCGTGATCTGGAAGTCGAAAAATCTGGCCATAGTGGCCGAGAAAATTGCCACTGTATATGGCAAGTGTAGATCGGCTGGCTCCGAGACGTCATCTCCGAGGCCGGACTCAGAATCGGTATCATGCGTATTCTCCTCAACGATGGCCTAAACTTTGTTGCTACTCTCAACTCAGGCAACTTCCAGCCCGAGAGCTAGCACTTAACGCTTCGGTATCACTCGATTCATGAGGCCATCGCAAAGGGAGATATCGAGGTTAAGCATATATTGAGTACCGAGATGCAGGCTGATGCATGACGAAAGCACTCAGAGGAGTAAATTCGGGGAGCTTGTAACGGAAATTGGGCTCCGGTAGATGGATTCAGATTCCGATAAGAAATGGAATGCGCTGGGATGGTGGAGATATCTACGGGGGAGATATTTCGTTTTTGTTTTGTTTTGTTTCGTTCCTTTCATCTCCTTCCGTTTCCTTTGGTTCTAGATCATCAGCCGTCGTACCCTGGGTGAGTGTTGAATATCCGGTGGTAGAGGGCGGCAAAGGCATACCCGAAGATATACCCGAGGTTGTCTGTATATATGCCGAGTCTTTCCCTTCTCTATTTCCTTCGTACCATAGAATCTGCGCACACGGTTCTCCCCCTTCCGGATCTATATTGCAACACTGAGGGAGAGTGTCAACGGCAGCCACTAACTCGAGGTTCAGCCCTAAGGTTCACGACGTCGCCGTGTAGTGACTACTTTTTAGACTTCACACTTTACTCTTCCCTTCTACACGCATCTTAGACCATTGGACTCGTAACAAGACAATTAAATATCATCTCTATACGTAATGACTCATTCACGTAAGTGTCCTCACTACTCATGTTAACAGAGAGGAGAAAGACTTAAAATATATAGTATGCATGAGAGTGGCGACAGATATGTGCGGCCTTTTGCCACCGGATATGCAACAGTCGGTCCTCTAGTGAAGCTAAAACAACGGAGTAATATCGCCGTGATCGAGTGATCGATGTATCGTCACACCAGCAGCAACAAACCTGCAGTTGGGACAGTTGCTATCTAGAAGCTCTAGCTACACATGTATGTCAATACCCTTGGAAACAAATCTAGAGTATACTAAGAAACCCTGGTGCCCGGAGTGACATCAGCTAGTGCCTAAGACGATTATGGTTGTATTTTGTATGCAGCGATGATGGGGTTTGCATAGAATATGGACCCACCAAACCAGCTGAGATAGAAAAAAAGATGATACAATATTTAACTCAGTGAACAGGACTCGAACCACAGACATGACGCTGCTTATACTCAACTGTTTTGCCAAGATCCTGGCTGTCTAATACTTGTGTATAGAGATGACTTGTATCTTGCCCTAGACCTACTCAAACTTTGGCTGCCCCGGCCCGCAGTTGCTTACTCTGCGAAGCCCCTTGGTGAAGCGCTGTGAGCACACTAGAGATAGATCTAACACCGTACTGCGGGTTCAGATTCCTAAAGAATGCAATGGTGCAATGGATACCTCCGTTCTTTTGCTGAACCCTAAATAGAGCGGATTGTCGAATTAACCCTCAACGGAATGTAATGGCAAGTTCTAGTAGATGACTATTGTGGGTTTGTGGTAATCAGGAGACAATGACTAATTGATCTCAAGCGAAGTCCCGCACTGGACAACGACGTTGGGCCGTATAGGACTGGCGTGTGTACGGACCGTTTCCACTCTGGGGTGCTGTTACTTACTGCCTTATGAGTTGAACATGCATGTTCTTTGCTCCCATTGTCTTGATGATATCCTCGCATGTCAGGCTTCCTATGGTGAACACAGGCAGACACGTTACTATGGCATTGAATCGAACTCGCGCAGCACTCAGTTCATCTTCCACACCCGCAGGCCAAAATACAGAAGCCTCAACAGCTGGAAATAGCTGAACCTCGATGAGCACGCTATCGTCCTGGAAGAACTCTTCTTTGTCCGCCAGCAAACTGAATTCGCTCCCGGACTTCCCTTTAATGACTTGCTGGATTAGAGCTCCGATTACTGTTGCAGCTTGCAGCCGCAATCGCAGCGCAGGTGTTGTATTGAACGCCATTATTACGGTTGATAAATAAAGAGGAAATGAGCTGCAAGGTAAGTACTTTTCTAATTGCCGCGGCAATTAATTTTCTTGGTCGGACGCGAGGATGGCGAGGCAAGGATAGTGACGTAGAGCGGAAATGAAAGTTGACGCATTCTGTGGGGACTAATCCTGGTTAGGGTGTGCTTAAGTAGAGGCTCTGGAACCCAAGGATTTACTGCCACACGTTTTTGGACGCTCCGAATCAAACTAGCTGCTTGCTTTCTTTCCTAATTTGATTATGCCTCCGTTGGCAGTGACTTTCAGTGCTGTATCTTCGAAAGACTCTCGACTAGCAATGATATGATGGCTGCCGATAGTTGCTTTCGCTTGTTCATACATTCTTCAAAACAGGATTCGTTTTATAAAAACAGGTCATAGTGTAATAATGTATTCCTCGGGACACGTGTAGTACTCGCAATAGTCCCCCAGAAGGATTCATACAAAATTACTTATTAGAATTTGATTTACACACTCATCCATGATGTGATCACCACAGTGTGGTGACATTGCTACGCTGTATCTATAATCAGCGTTCCTAAGCGGTATACCTTAGCGGCGGCTTTAAATAAAAGCCAGGCCGACCTACAAGCTTTATCTGCCAACTTATAGGTTTGATAGAACAAAGGATAAGCAAGATATTTTGTTTGAAAGACACCCTCTACTAACTACACTAAGCATGAACCCACATTTGAAGAGAGATCAGATTCCTTCAAGCTTCCGGAGGCTATTCAGACATCGATAGATTTATGCTGACTGCCTAGGAACACTGCCTATGATTACTCGATGTCCTTTGGTTTGTCGTGCAAGTTGAATTGTACAACGCTGATGATGTCTCTTGATCTATCTAAAGGTAGAACACGTGTCTTATACAATGGGCATCCGGAGTTCTCGTCGGAGTGAGTGGTTATAGGTGAGTAGCGAAGACGGCAGAGAGTGGCGGGTAGCAAGAGTGAGATTTCGTGTAGGGGTGTACCAGTGACTCCGAGCGACCTCTCTAGACCTTGTTATACGGAGTCTCTCCGCGCGCACTATATCTATAATATATACACATGGTTTGTCGGCTCGAAGCATTCTCATTGGTTGATGGTGGTACGTACCATCTTACTGTGGCAAATTACAGCATGCTCATTGGTTGGCAGATGGTCTTTTTCAGTCATGATTAGTGAACTGTGGCACTTTGCTTGAGTATGGCTCTCACAACAGCTATTGGTCAGCAATCCGAGCTGGCTAGACGCAATCTGTGTGGGCTGGCTCTCAACTTGCTGGAAACGATCTAGACGCGTTGGCTGGATGCAATCTGGACTGGCTGGCTCCCGGCTGGCTAGATATGATCTGGACGGGCTCACCCTCTGGTAGTTGGACGCGATCTGGACAGGCTGGCTCTCGAATGTCTGGAGCCGATCGAGACGGGCTTGCTCTCTACTGGCTGGATACAGTTTGGACGGGTTCGGCTGGCTAGACGTGATCTGGATGTGATCTAGACAGGCTGGCTCTCGAATTTCTGGTGACGATCGAGCCGGGTGGACGGGCTAGCTCTCTGCTGGCTGGACATGGTCAAGATAGGCTGGCTCTTGGCCAACTTAATATGATATGGACGGGCTGACTTTTGGCCGGCTGGAGACGATCTAGACAACGCTGACATACTCACTCTGAGATGGTTCTTGGCTAGCTGGATGCGATCTGCACAGGCTGGCTCTCGGCTGGCTGGATTTCATGGGTTTTGGGGTTTAGGATTCTTTTTTACCGAAGGGGGCGGCGAAGCCGCCACCATACCTAGTAATGTCTATTTAGATACCTCTCTAGACAGTTACAGCTAACTGTTCCATGGCTAATATACCTGTCCCCAGCGCTAAGCTAATTAACTGCGGAAACGCCATATAGAGTAATAGCAAATGACAACAAAATGATCCAACTGATAGGAGTCAAAATGGGAATGAATTTGGAGACTTTCTAATTAGAATGTACTATTTATCGGGGGTCTCTTGGGTAGTTAGATAGAAATTTTTATGTAACAGATAAAAATTAGGTGCTGGTAGCTAGACGCCATTACCAGATATTATTCATCGCCTACAGTAAATATATATATATTTTCCAATTTCATTCATCATAGTACTTAACATCGCGTTCAACTACAGCTAGCGAGAATGCTTTCTCCCGCGTTAGTTTTGTTTTTTATCATTTCTCTAAACTACACTATATATAGCGTTTCGACAATTAATTAACTTAGCGCCGCAAACAGGTATATTAGCCGTAGAACAGTTAGCAGTAACTATCCAGAGAGGTTCTCGTCTATTTAACCTGTTCCTAGCACTTATTCGCGGGTAATCTACGATTTCAGCGCTTAGTCTTAACAACTTTTAAAATTTAGGTAAATTTCAAAGAGTATATCAGGTATCGAGATTCCAGTCATGTGCTCAGGCAGTTCATATCTTCACAGTACCTGCCATGGTGTTGCTGGAAGTCGCTGTACATGATATTTTCTTAAGAGAATACATTCATGTCACTCCCTTTCACCCCTGTAGCCCCACGAAAGTTAGCAACGTTACATCTCTGCAACAATACACCACCCAGCCAAGTGAAATAACAATCAACTAGAAGGAACTCTGTTGCTGTGGGGCTCTTGAGTGTTTCTCATACCATCCGCCATATGGGTGTCTCAAATTCTGGTGTATGAGCTAATAGTACACGCTTGGTCATGGCTTGGCCACTTAAGAACTTTTCGTTCCATGCTTATATCTGCAGTAGTGCACGGATTCTTTGAGTACAGCATCCCTTCTACGAATAGGCCATGCTTCCCGCAGGAAAAATAAGCACCTCCCTAGCATCACTATAGAGCCTCTTAGTATCAAACACCATATGGAAAGCATCTATTTGCCCGACAAGAAAACACATGTTGAAGTAGCAACGACACATCAAAAACGAAAAGGCCAAACAAATACACAAAGCCAGGAAAACCAAGCCCAGAATTCTTGATAAAAGATAGCCTAAAGAAGCTGAAGGCGAGTTTGGGCGTGCGGGAGCGCTCGTAACTTAACTTGGTGCTTAAAAGCTCGCTGTTATTACCTATGGCTGGGTATATTGTTTAAAATGCTTCCCCATCCATTACTGTAGAGATACCTATGGTTATTTTGTCCGACCAAAGAGGGTACAGTGCGTTAGAGTTATTGTACTTGGGTACTTGGGTACGGCGCATGGTCACACAGGGCAAAAGTGCGCCCTTTTTTCTCCCATAGAACGAGAAATGCCATGATCCTCGCCTTTCACCACACAACAAATACTTTTCTAAAAAAACTTCATAAAAGTATCTCCAATAACCTATTATCACTACCTTCTGTTTTAAAATATCTCTCTATTGTTGTAGAAGTGTAGAATTTCCGCATTTTATAGGGCACGACTTGTGGTACCCTTCGAGTTCGGTTTCGAGTTTGTCTCTCACCAGACGTAACCCAGTGCGCAAAACCCTCAACCCTAATTCGCTTCATTAGGTGAAAGGTACGCTTCCAGCGAACATGCCGAGGTACGAGGCTTAAAAGCACGTGATGATCAGTCTCGGCTGCATTAGCAAAATCTCCCGCTTTTTAAAAACACAGTTTTTTGGCAACCAGAAACGTCGCCAAATTTCAAACGCAACCAATTAATACATCCGTGAAAAGAGTGGTTTCAGGGAATTAGGCTGGTAGACTGCATGATCGCCAAGAAACTCTGGAATTGCGACGTCCTACAGCCATTGAAACGATGAATCGAAAAACGTGGGATTGGAACAGGGGGTTTTGATCCCCGTTAAATCTCTGGAGAAAGAATCTTTACCTATTTGATTTGCCAGATTCCGTTTCTTTGATGGCACAGCCAATGGAATACCCTTGATGGTGCCACTGAGATTCATTTATCCCACGCTAAGCAGTACTTATACCGTGGAAGCCATGATCAGGCATTTTTGATTCTTTCTTCAATGGCTGTTCATGATGGAGTCTCTACCTCGAGTCATCCAATCGAGCACGGCATATATTTATCTCTCGATCCCAGAAAACCGACCTGGTTGAAATCTCGACTGGTTTTCCTCAGTATTCCTTGAGAAGTATAATAGCCACACATATTACGACTGTTGGTGGACAGGATCTTTGCATCACAATTAATGTATTAGTGACTGTGGTTAGGATGTCAGCAGTCAATAGCGGGTGTCCATCCCATAATTATTTTGGTTTGGTCAGCGTTAGAAGTAGCTGTCCCATACACCCAAAGTGTCAGCACATCAGTGATTTTAAGTTATTGTCCTACAGAAACAGCAGATCAACATTACTTAGGGCCACCCTTTACATCCCTGCTTACCACGTGCTCTCAAAACTCCGCCATTAGCACCTCGCCTCTTCCAATTTCCATGAATATAAGGTATCCTTGTCCCATCTTGCCCAAGCTGTCATCAACGGCTGTTCCATAAAAATTTCATTGTCAACAGCCATTAACGCCCCAACCACAGTCGCTAGTACAGTAGCACCAGGTGTTCGTTACTGTGGTGAAATGTCAAGATGTGAAATGTCAAGATGTGAAATGTCAAGATGTGAAATGTCAAGATTTCCGTCTATTGATCTCAACAACCATACTGTAATAGCTTGGCTAGCCTATAGACTTCAACAACGCGACACATGAGAGAAGGAGCACTGCTAGTGACGAGACATTCCGCAAGACGAGACGTGTTAAGGTTGCCGGCTCCAACCCCACCGGGAGTGCGGCAGTAGTTTGGACCAATAGACACTTCAACTCGAGACATGTGCTGGAATAATGCTATCTCGTGGTATTGGAAGATAATTTTGTAATGAATTTCTGGGTGTTTCGCGTGACCCACATAAATATACTGTACTCTAGCAATCGCTACGATTCCGACGTTATATGCCGTAAAGTTGCATGTTCCCATGCCAATGCCTCCACTACAATCACTGAGCTTAATATAGACGAGAAATCCATAACCATAGTATCCGTACACGGGACGAGACGACAAGAGCTTGCAACCGCCTCACCCTGTGCGCCATCAATGCTCGCGGTCCCAGGATGAGGCTCAAGTTACTAGCAATCCTTATTATGAGTAGATTTCGAGCACCTGTACTTGTTACTCCAGCCCCTCTGCATCCCAGTCCGCTATATTTTACCGTTTATCGCAATTGACTGCATCTGCGGACCATCACTGTCTAATACAGCTGGCAGCAGCATGAACTAAAATGGAAGTAGAGGAAACATCTGGTACAAAGGAGTCCCTAGATACGGCGATTCATACCCCATAACTTGAAGCACCACACAAATATGGCCGGCAGAAGGTCATCATATATCACGGGATCCGATACAAATTAATACTAAAGCATCCCGTTCAGTAAGACGGTTTTGCGAAACAGGTATCCGTAGCCCCGCAGGACTTGCCAATAGTGTCTGTCGTCTGAATGTCGACTTACCAGAGTAGCAACAAAGAAATTACTCAGTACTCTATAAGATAAGTACCGGGTATGAGCTTGTACGTGTACAATAAACTACCCGAATTAAGGTTTTTCGAAAACTATCACAATGGCTTGTAGGCCCTGACATGCAATATAGTGATTGGTTACTACCATGCCATCAGTTACCCGCCATTTCCTGCTGTTATACCACATAACGGCTTTTACTTTTCCGAAAGTTAGGTCCCTGCAAATCTTACAATTGGCGGCTAAATACAAGAATAATTAAAAACCCCCCAAATTATTTAAAGGTAGGGGTCTAAATCAAATGTCGCAACCTCAGCGTTTCTAGGAGTGGGACAATCTGATTGGAGGATGGGCACACGTGTTGCAGCCACTACAGCTTCGAAAAGATAAAGCGAATGATTGACGGTGCACGGCCGCGAACATGGATGAAGCTTTTGAATGTTGGGGAATACGGCCGGAGTTAATACATTTCTCTTTGGTTGGTAATCTGCTTCAGAGTGAATGGGACACCTGCAAGCCGCCTACTGAGAAATTACAGTCCGAAGCCCCTAGTAGAGCTTCCGAAAACACCCTCAATGCACTCTATCCTACTAAACCACTTGTGCAACGACCAGAAGCAGTTCCATCAACCACAAGTCCAGCAAGCCCCGAATTCTTCCCGATATTTGCGAAACTGGGTGAGGCGAACCTCGCTCCTCCAGTACTCTCCCATTCCCGACAGTAATATCTGTGCCCGCAGCACCCTGATTCCGCTATTTTGGTGCCTTTCAGGAATTACGAGATGACTATAGTGTTTATTGAGCAAGAACGAAACAACAGGGTAGTTTCGCGAAGTCGTCGCACCACAGAGGTCCGGGGCGAATCTTTGATGTCTCTTGGGCTTATGACGTCCCAATAAAGCCTCTCATATGCAGCTCAATCTTCCACAATTGATAGATTTTACCAACATTTAGGGTGTGAAGACAGCCTATCATGGTTTTTTACAGCTCTTCTCAGCACTTACCTGAACTTGTAGAACCCAAAGAGCATACGCAATCATGTCTATGCGGAAGATCGAGCTATACCTTACACATGAACTTCGTAAGCTAAAGAATGATTCGTTCCGCTACAGCACCGGCAAGTTTCTTGAGGTTGTACCCAACCCCCGGGCGAGTGATCACTCGTCATATATACTCTAGTCCTCTTTTCAAACAGACCGCATACGAGAGATTTGTTTTGCAAACGGACGGAATGAAAGTACTCCAATGAAGAAATTTCGTTGAGGCCATGAGCTAAAAGTTTAGTTCCGATTCGGTGGGGTTAATCTCACTGGCTGCCGTCAATTCTGTCGCATTCCTGTCACGATGTCTGCTTGTAATAGCAAATATCGTCGGACATTATCGGATTGTGATAAGTTATGGGTGTGAGGTAAATGGAGAAATCGCAGGGCAAAAGCAACATACGGACTATAGTCTTCGCAGCGTTCCCGGACAAGTTACAGAGCATAAATAAACATCCTTTCCCCGAGACTTTGAACATCAACCAGATCGGTCTTTCAGAATCCACCAGCAATAGCAACAACATCTACTTCTCACTTCACTCATCAAAAGACAGTTCATCATGTCTACCACTCGCGTTTCTCAAGGTACTTAGAAGCAAATTACATCCCCCAACTCTCATCTTATTGCTACCAACTCTCTTAGTCTCGGTCAAGCTCGGCGCCCAAACCTACACCGCTTTCGTCCGAGACTTCATCAATGCATTGACTATCGACCAAAAGATTGACCTCCTCCAAAAGATCGAATCCGCCGCTTCCGAGGTCTTGACTCGCTACGATATCACCTGGAGTGCTCGCCGGGAGAAAGTCCAGAATGTCCTCCGCGACGCTGGGATCGTCATTGTTGAGCCTGATAGTTTCACTATGGGAGATGATTTCGAGGCGGTTCATGATCAGGCGTACAATACCAAAAACTCCATTGCGGATAGGATCACTTTGTACTCTCAGGGATTGCAGATTAGGTGTAACAGGGAGTATTATTATTCGGCGGAGGTTTATAGGGTTGTTTCCGAGGTTCATTCGTTGTTGTCTTAGTGGGATAAGTGGTCCTTTGTGAAGGAACGTGTGATGCCAGTGGAGGATTGCGGATATGGATGGATGAAAGTCATGACTGTAGCGGAATGCGAGATATCGTTTCTTGATGGGCTTACTTAAATATAGTCATGACACCTCATCCGTTCGTGGCTCTGTGACATGAGATCTTATGACAAAATTACAGTTGATGATTATAGATTATACTGTGTCGGCTCGACAATACGGCGTAGTACTAATGTACATTGGGCTACCGTAGGAATCTATGGCTTACGCACGACCGCGGGAAGTCACCTTGACATAATTTTAGTGCGGCATTATTTCCAGTTAAAGCGGTAAGGGAATTGTAAATCCCACACGCCTACTAATAATATGCACTGAAGTGGTTGTTTTATCATTGGTGTGCCCCCATGGGTTTGTAACCAGTCGTTTAAAGTGCAGTTTCAATGCCTCCAGTCTTCGTAAACGAAATGTTAGCATATGCCTGCAAACATCCACAATTCGTAGTCTAACTTATATCTATAGAACCCCGCTATCCCGGAAATACCACCAGCGGGGGACTCCATGCATCTTCCTCTCTTGGTCGCACGTGCAGGAATTTTGAACATAGCCCCTTTCTTTCCGCTCACATGCATTGCTGTATGATAAGTCCAATCCTAAACTATAAATTTCGCCATTAAGATTTTCAAGTTTATAAGTCTCTGGGATCCTGTTAGAAACTTGGTTGAAATCTGAAAACAAAAGATCGCAGAAGTTTAGATGGAATACCCTGACATAGACAAGAAGAATCAACTCAAGTTGTGTATCTATATATTAGACAATGGACTTGGTCAAGCATGTCAAGCACTCTGAAGTTGGTGTCGGAAACCATTGGAATAACGATAGTTTCGGTCACCCTGAATAGAACTATTACAAAATGATTAATGACGAACAACACCCCTACCTATACAATATCCAATGCCGCTAGCTATATACTGAGATTACATCATTTGCTCCTGCTACGGTGATATTAAAGAGTAGCGGAAATTGAAATCATAAACAATCACTCGCCATCTGACCTCACCGACGATGTTAGTCTTATACCTCATCCATCCACCTACCCAAGCTGTAACTGGGGTGTTCTTAGTCGAAGGTCCAGGGTGCAAGGAACTGCTAAGTATCTTCGAGGATCAATTTTTGTGCTCGGTTGCTCGGTGTGGACAAGCATGGCCATACCGGATAAGCATTAACAGCCGAGCGACGGACCGGCCCGGTAGATCATGACATCATGTACCGGACACGGAAGAATTTATACCCGAGAACACTGCATTTCGATACGAAGTCGGACTGACATCATCCTTAGTTTCCAAGTATCCAGCAGCTACTTGTTAGAGCTGTAGATGACTGCTGACGAGATGTATTCTTTGAACCAGTGGCGGCGATCTCTGTAAGCCGAGTTTGCAACTACTATGAGCAGTCAGCGTACCGATAGCGAAATCACCACTGGTTGAGATGTGATGAACAAAGAGTAGAGATTATCTCCTCTTCTGGTTTATTATACGCAGTGGGTGTTACTGTGCCAGCGCAGAATTGTCTGGGATGCTGGAAGCTAAGGAATCAGGCAGTTGCGCTCTTAGTTGTGATGGTGTTGCCAGCATAGGTTTTCTCCACTAAACCGCTTCCTCTAAGATTGCACTGTGGTGTGGGTATACAGGGCACAAGAAACTGACTCCCTCTGCGGATAGAGTATACTGAACGTTTGTTCAACAATTAAAGTTGAGCACTAAAAAGAAAATTCTGCTGCACCGGACAAGCGATAAGTGGTGAGCACTCTAAGTTGCCTAATGCCGGCTAATGATCGTATGTACTGTTTGCGCCGCAAAACCTGGCACATGAACTGGCAATTCCAAAGCGGCGTCTTCGGTTCAACTATCACAATGACTCTCTAAACCCAGTCGATCACATCTGTTGACGCTGCAGTTGAACTAGCATGTAGTAGCCAATCGCGGCCATCTCAGCAATTAGATTATTTGAGTCGTCCTACCCCGGAACTTTGGTTTTTGTTTGTTTTATTCATACTGTATGCACTCTAATTAGAGTATGACAGAGCCCCATATCCCCTCCGCCTCCGGGCAAGCCGGTTAAATGGCGGAGTTCCCCACCCGCTACCCTTTGTCCCCTTCACACCGGGGGGGCTGGCACTGGGATTCGAACCCATAGCATTGTGACCGTATACCCCGCCTATACTTTCAGGAGCGATACCACTGCGCCACGGGGCCAGCCTCCCGGAACTTTGGTTCAAGAGCCAGAGTGGGGCACATGCCTCGTGGCTTCATGTTGATTGGGAGTGAAGCTAGCTGGACGTATCGATATTCAGGCATGGATGTGAGGCTGATCGAGGCGGAGCAGATTGCGAAGTGGATTTCGTATTTACTATGCGACTAAGATTTGTAGAAGCACAACTGTCCATGGCGCAATGCGAAGAGAGCGTCCTAGGCAGCCTGTGAAACTGTAAAATCTAGTAAATCCTGGTCCCGGTCGGGCGAATCGATACAAGTCACTGCACCACCGAATTCGCTATTCTGCCTTTTGGGACGCTAATGTCTGGAATTATATGGTAATTCCATGATTGTGGTGAACTGAAGTTTCATACCCACTCGTGTCACCACGGTTCAGTAGAGGGCTTTCCGATTTTCTCACTTTCGCCAACGTATGTTGAGAAAATATCGACACTAGAAACTTCGAGCATAGTGGTGTTGCACTGTTTGGCCAGAGCTCTCGCGAGGAGGGTCTTCTTTGTTTCTGGCGGCTCGTAGAGAAGCGTATCAGAAATCTTATTATTGGCCAATATACCGTATGTATAAGCGTCGGGCCGGATTAGGGCAAGAGTAGTTACGTTTTGAAGGCGCTCGATAATGGACTGCTGGATGTGAATATCGGAAAACGTGTGGTCGGTCTTGTCTTGGAAGATGTCAGTACGTCTACAATTTCCCCAGGATTTAACGCCTCTTACCGGTATTTACGATCCCAGACAGAATTTGCTCTTCGTATTCATTGCACCCTGATCGTAGTCGCTCCAGCCTCGTCGACAAAGACTCTTTGTCACAGCTGTCGCTGGAGGAACTGTCATCATTTTCCTCTAAACCTTCGTCACTTCCGTTGCTGAAGGATCTGCTGTCATCTTCCTCGAAGTGATTGTGCTCGCTTTGTGGTTGCTTCTGTCACTTTGACAAAGACCCTTCGTTATTTGGTTCCTGGGATAGGTCGCGCTCACTTTGTGGTTGCTTCTGTCCCGTTGAAGACCCGCCGTCATCCTGATCCTTGGATCCGTTATTATCCTTCGCCAGCTTAATATCTGGGAGGTCCCCTGACACAGGTTCGGAATTGTAATTCTCGCTTGGGACATTGAACTAGTAATCATGCCAGATCCATAAGGTTGATAACTAACGTCTCCAAGGAGCGAAGCTTTGCATTTTCGTTGTCCAGAACCTTCTCACATCCCGAGTTTTGTGCAAGTCTAGCATCGGCAACAAAAGGCTCCAGCTCTCTTCCCACTTCAAGCCCTATGTAACAAGGAATGTTCGACGTAGACTATGTATTCTGCACAGGTTGTTGTGGGGACAGATCTGGGGAGGTGGGAGGCGAGGCTGGGCTGTTGGAGCCCACGGAACCAGGAAAGGCGGGATTAGACATATCGGAACGCGGTATGGGACGAGACTCGATGAGGTATTGAACGAAGCCAATGTATATTGAAAAAAGTCAGTGGCTATGTAAAGAAAAAAGGTGGAGGAGATTTGATTTGCAAACCACGAGGTCAATATAAACTACTCAAGCAGGAGGGGCGAGCAATTAGATAAAGTCGTGCGTTTTAAGGAACGGTGAAGACAGTCATTTTGGTCATACACCACGGGCTTTGACGGCATGCATAAGACCTTGTCATCGCAAGAAGCAGAGTCGTTGGTGGCGCATCTTGAACATGGAAGGATGGTAAGCCTTGCAGCCGAATTTGCGAAGCACCACTGAGAGTAGGGAAATCTGTTTACTATGCTTGCAATGATGATATTATCAGTTGCTGCGGTCGTCAGCCAGAGTGGCGAGGTGCATTTGAGCACGGCTACTAGTAGAATAAAAATGCAAGCTAAATACCACTTACTTGTGAAGGTTTTCCCATACGCGAAACATTCTAAGTGATGCCTCATGGCGCCAGGGACAATTTCGCTTATGTAACAGAATGTAACACCCCCCGCCTGCTAACTAGGCAACAAGCAACAACCATTGAACTTTTCCAGCTTTCACCTTCTCTGTGCTATCTATATCGTTTGCGGGCATCGATCTTTGGCGCATGGAACTACTGACTGCGCCTGTTTGCGTGTCTGCTAATAGGGATATTCATCCCCCCACCACTGCCCCATGGGGCATCTCATCTCACGTGCTCAACTGGTCCAAGCCCCCGACGCACTTCACCATCAATTCAGAGCCATCGTTCAAATTTACTTTGACTTATACAGCTGAGCCACTTCCATTTTCTGTTCTGTAAACGAGCTAGGCTGATATGCTCGTCGCCATTATTGTTGTACTCGCATGAGCTCCAGCGAGATCTGTTCGGCGTTTTTGAAACAAGTCCACTTGCGGCTTCTCCATATTTACTTGTGTCACTAGGTATGTTCAAAGTAGAGATAGAGAAACTTACTTGTATACTATCTAAGAGAGCCCCAAGGCCATAAATATGAGAGTACAAATATGGCTGAACGCCATCAGCCCGTATCAGAGTCAACAGTCCTCTCTGGCCATACAAGACATCATCTCCGGCCATACGAAGACTGAGACCTATTATGCAATAAGGTACTTAAGTTCTTAAGCAGTGTTCCTAACCGGTCAGACCGACCGCCGGGATATGTACGGATCAATAGTACGGTCAAATGCGGTCAAACTTTTTGACTGCCGTCTTTGGTATAGACCGGTCAGATAGGGTACCTAACAGCCTAGATATCTCACAGAAAACTGTAAATATCTGTGAGTGATAGTAGATATCTGCCTTGGTGAAGAAAATTGTGGATGACTGCAGATGGCTGCAGGTGTGGAAGATAGGTATCCGCAGATGACTGCAGACACCCGCCCCAGCGAAGAAAACCCGCTGAGATACCACTTGTATGTACTATATTCTTAAGAACCTACAGCTAACGTACCATTAAGATGTAACAACAAGTGTTACTAGAGATAAATATTAGTGGTTAGGGTTTCAGGGTAGCCATTACCTTAGATAGACGTCAGTCTGCAGGATCCCTAATCTATAGAATCTCATATACCTAGGCCCCTTCACACGATATGATTGATATTTACATAAGCTCTACTGTAGCTAGAAGGTCTGGAATGAGGTCGCCGAAACAATGGGCCACCGTATAGACTCATACACATGGTCTCATATGTGATTGTTCCCTCGCAACCCACCACTTACCACTCGCTACTCACCACTCGTCATTCATATGGCCACTCCTAACGTCGCTCTATCATATCCGTCGGACATCTTGACTCTCAGTATATAAAGGCATGGACTCTACCCCTAGATAGATCAAGAGACTTTATTAATATCGCACAATTGAATAGGTTATGAGGCTAGTAGCCCGTACCATCTGAATCTATTGTTACCATACACTTTATTTTACAATATACTAAGAGCTTCAATAACCCTAAACTATCTGCAACTATCCCTGATCGTTGCAGCAGTGACAACTGCATAGATTAAAACTCAGTACCACTACTTTCATAGGACATCTCTACCCTCACCATGTCTGTTAATAATTTCAAAACTGATTACCACAACATCCCAATGTTGACCGAGACAAACTACCCCGTCTGGAGAGAAAAGGTGTGCCAAATATTTATGTGAATTGATGCTTACAACATTATCACCAGAGAAGAAAATCTACCAGTGCCGATGCAGTCCTCTGTCCCCGGCAGCATGGATGGCATAACATGTGAAAGAAGCCTAAGCAGGCTTAGAACGTGGGTTCTTTGACTACATACTCCCACACATTAAAATCCTGGCGATCCTGTTGTGATGTGCAACGGATGGAACTGAGAGATATTTGTGGGTAACAACGTGGGCAGTTGATAGATTTAGGGTACCAGGTGTGGAGTGGACTAGTAATGAGCGTGTGCCGAGATAGAAAAAACAGTAAGTCGGCCCGAGTCTCCAAATCTCGAAGCTCAAGCTTAGGCTCGAGCTTTGCCAAGCCAGGGGTCAGGCCATCAGATATTGTAAATTCAGGTGTGAGGCTTGGCAATCTGCAGACCGCAGTCACTAATGATCTGAACACTGCCGTAGTACCATGTGAAACTGTGCCGTAGTATTTGCTAGCTCGATGATGAGACAATATCTACGGCGTTCTATATTCGAGATGTCATTTGTTTCGATTTGTATTTGTAATAGTATTAACATTAAAATCTCAAGCTTTTACGAGCCTTCCCTGCCATGAGTCGAGCCCGCTCGAGCTTCTTACCTAGGCTCAAGCCGACTCACGCCCATCACTAGAGTGGACAATCTCGGCGTGCTGACTATGTAAGTAGCACGACTTCGTCACCCCCACTGATATTGACTATATTGTAGCATATACTACCGTGAGCAGAAAATTAGTTACACATCATACAGTGAGCCTTCATTGGAAAAAATACCATTTATCGCCTGCATGGTTACTCGGTTCGGACAAGCAATGCATTACCAGATAAGCACAACAGCCGAGCGACGGATAGGCCCGGTAGATCATGACATCATGTAACGGACACGGAAGAATTAATAACCGAGAACACAGCTTTTCGATACGAAGGTCGAAGTGACATCATCAACCTTAAAATTTCTAAGTATCTAGTAGCTTGTGTTGTAGATGTCTCTGGTGACGAGATGTATTCTTTGAACTAGCAGCTGTGATCTCGGTAAAGCCCGGTTCGCAGCTTCTATGAGTAGCTAGCGTATGGATAGCGAAATCACTACTGGTTGAGATGTGATGAACAAAGAGTAGGGATTATCTCTTCTCTTGGGTGATTATACGCAGCGGGTGTTATTGTGCCAACACAGAGTTGTCTGAGATGCTGGGAGTTATGGAATCAGGCAGTTTTACGGTTTTCGCAAGAACGAACTATGAACACGGTAGTGTGTTTCAGGGTTACACATGTTGACATCCTGATAACCCTTTTCGGCACTGAGCGCTCGAAATTTCAGTCGCACGGCGTACTCAATTATGTACTCGCGACTACGGTTGGGACGTCAGCAATCAGCAACGGATGTCCATCCCAGGATTATTTTGGTTTGGTCAACGTCAGAAGAAGTTATCCCATATGCTCACAGTGTCAGCACATGCAAGACTTTATTGTCCTACAGAAACCGAATATCTACTGTACTTGTGGCTGCTGTCCTTGCAGAGCCACCCTTCACACCTCCGGTTCTTGGAATGCTTCCAAGACTCCGCCATATCCCCTCCTGCTCGTTTCTATGCTTCCTTACTTGTGCTACCTCTCTCTCCTTCGCCTATTACTCGGGGGTGATCTATTCACTAAATAGTATTGCTAAAATACTACTGGCAGGGCCTGAGTACATTACCGGTCATCAGTAAATACTAGTTGTTAGGTACCCTTGTCCCATTTGCTAAAGTTTTCATCAACGACTGTCCCATACTAATTTTTCTGTCAGCAACCGTCACCGCCCCAACCGCAGTCGCCAGTACAGTACAGTAGTTTCTGCTTCAGGATAGCTGCGAAATCCTTTTGTTATCTCAATTCTATCCTCCGCGACCTCAATATAGCTTATTCTGCTAATAGAATGCAACTGCAGTCCGCTGTAGCATTATTGGCGGGCAGTAGAAAATGACAAAAGCTGGCATGTTACGGAAGAGCTCCCTTGTGGTGACCGCACTTTCTCATAGGTACGGATATCATTTATCCTGCATAGTTCTAGGAACATGATATTGTTAGTGTCGTGCTAGCATGTGTCTTGCGCAACGTACTAACTATGCCATCAGCACAATGTTTCCACCCGTCCGGGGGGGGACTGATCCGGCCCGGAACCGTCAAGGTTTAATCCAGTCTGGTGCGGCCTGCATGATGGACTGGGCTCGTCCACCAAAAATCAATTAAATTTGCAGTCCACACAGTCTAGTCTAGTCAAGTACGACCTCTCTTATTGACTAAGCTCGACTGGTCCCTATCTCAGACTGGGACTGTCTGGACTGGTATAAATATTGTATTAGTAGTTTTCTAGAATACCCCGCTCATCCTAGGCGCAGAATACCAAGATCTCTTTATATTTTTGGCGTATTACTTCTGCCTTTCGTTGAGAAAGGCCCAGTAAATCGAATGAGTTCCTTAATGTTAGTATATATGATACGCTTTGAACTTCGAATATTGCAAATTAGGAAAAAATGTGACCATTGTATTGCAATACACAAAACTTTTGGCAAACATTTCCTGTTTACACCAATGGTTGGTCATAACGTCTCTAAGATCCTGTCGTTGTGTTTCTTGAGGATAATGTCTTTCTATTTCCCTCGGAAGGGCTTTTAAGGATACTACCTCACCATCACGTGAGTCCACAATAAACTGCTTCATTACTTCTCACCCAATGCCACAGCAGTCGTTCCTCTTCTCGCCTCCTTAACTTAAGACAATTTAAGCCCTCCCAGCTCACTTACCTGCCACGGTGCTGGCGGTTGGTGTTAGAATGTTGCTGCCTGACGTGATTGATTCGGTGTCTGAGTCTAGTTCACTCTGGTTGTTCTGCTAACACATTATTAGTTAACGTTCATATTAATCCACGTTTTGATGACAGCACTTTCAATCCACGCTTTGGTGAAAGACTTTCGTTTATGGCGTGCTGGTAGGGTGGTCTGTGAAAGTCCTCAGCAAGAAGTTTGTGGATAATTGCATACAAGAAAATCCAATTTTGACGTTTGTTCTGGTTCCACAATCTGTCGTTGCATGCCAGTTCAGTTTTCGGTTCGTTCTCAGTCTCCTCCAGTAGGCAACTACATATTCTATTTCTTATGAACCAGTTGCCATTGTACTCAAGCTCGGGGTGCCACAAGCAGGTTGTATATGAATATAGGTACTCTGGTTCTTTCTCCGATGTGTTCACTGTCCGTGATCCATCTCTGTGTTCGTAGTAACAAAGCTGCCTTCTGTCAGCCTATCTTTAATGATCCACGAAACACCTCCGAGATTAGTGGGATGGCTCTGTCTATCTACCGCGATCTGGAACCACCACTGTGCGTCTCAGGTCCCACGATTGTGGGGAAGGCATGGCTCAGGTGGTGGCATTGCAACGGGTGGGATACAGAGATATTTGTGGGTAAGAACGTGGAAGGTTGACAGATTTTGGATTTGAACCCAGCCTGCAGGTATAGCGACTACAGGGACTATAAATTCCCAGCGCTGTGCAACTTTGACAGATTTAGGGTACCAGGTGTGGAGTGGGCAGCCTCGGTGTGCTGATCCTGTATAGAGCATGACCTCGTCACCCCCGCTGGTATTGACTATATTATAGTATATCCTATCATGAGCAGAAAGTCAGCAACACATCATACAGTGAGCCTTCATCGGAAAAATATATTATTTATCGAGAATTGTTACCCATCAGTATCATCCATGAATCTCGAATCTTCCATATTTGCCGTGGGCTGCCAGTGTTCTCAGCAGCAACGAGCATTGCCCCAACACCGCGCCCCCATCCCTCAGAGTTTAGCTCCAGGGCTTTCCAGTTTCGCACATTGGTAATTGAATACTCCTTCTCCTCCTCTCCGCCAGGGATAGGTTCGATCCACCATATTTGGTGGTCACGATACAAGTTCTCGTCTCGACCGTGTAATGTTACCAAAGGATTCGAGTCCTGAGGATTCTCGGTGTGAAGCACCTTGAAATGATGCTTGTTGCGAATTAGGTAGGCGCCAGTCAATATTTGGGTGTCCATGGGTCACTAGATGGACAAACAGACAGCAAGGCAGAGTTTTGGGCATTGAATGGAGTTATACTGTGTTTCGGTGAAGGCGTTACGTCACTAAGACGTCAGCTGCACGGAAAAAGAAAGCAAAATAAGTTAGTGGTTGGTAGCCCTCCTATCCGCTCTAACAAAGGGTCACATTATATCATGGAGTCAAATTCAGAATGCTTTGGATTTTATATGGCACGGTGCCGAATTGAGTAAGAACACATCGAACTCGATCGAGTGCATTGGTACGCGCACATGTACCGGCAGATCTGACTTTACCCCGCTAATGTACACTGTACTAGATGGCGGCACACCTGACAAAGTTCAAGTTCAATACTACGACTGCACTCTCATTCGAGTCGCCAGCAGGGAACCAACGGGAAAACATCACCACTTACGCATCATCCTCTCCCCACCAAGCTCCACCATCCTCTTTCTCGAACTGGTTGGCATTTCACTTTCATTCATCCTTAATTTTAACAGATAATTTCTGACCATTACTGCACACTCACTGGGAACAAGACATCTTCCACCGCCCTAAATGCGAGTGATTTATGATGATAAATATGCCTGTGTCTAGCACTGATCGTTCCAACACCGTGCGAGGACCAAGAATCTTCCGTACCGCCTACATGACTATGGCATGTAAACGCTGGTAGTTCTTGTGGATCGCTTCCCAGGTGGGTGTAGGGAACCCTGCTGCAGCATGCACCCGGCGGACGGTGAGTCACTGCGGTCATTGAAGGGCTGTTTTACATATTCAGAGTGGGCGATAGAATAGAGGACGTTCATCAATCACTAAGAAATTACCTGTTGATTGCGCTTGCATGTTAGTGAACGATATAGAAGTGCTAGGGATTTTGTATATTCCGTTAATACAAGTAATTTCAAGAGCTGACGAGGCGGGCATCAATTTTATAATATATATGCCGTAATACTACCCATGAAATACTCAACGCCCAATGAGATTCATGGTCATTGTCCAGAGTCATGACCGGCGTGCAAGAAGTTCCTCACCGACCCGGTTCATCGTTTCATGGTTTGCCCAATATTCCCACTTGCATATCATACCGGTTCCCGATTTGGAGGTGCGCATGTGGCGGGGTATAATTATCCGCTCCTCCCATTAGCCAACAACATTTCCTGCTTCGCAACAGCACTATCATGAGCCTCCGTCGCAGCACACTCCGTAAATCCTACCACCTCCCCGGCGAGGACCTCGATTATGCGACACCATCGATTAAATCGTTGCGCAAATCAGCGGGCCCACAATTCACCTGTGAGGTATGCCGTCGCATGATGAGCTCTGGCGCGATGGTGGATCACCTTAAGTCAAAACCCCACGCCGACGCTGTTAAGAAACGGAAATGTGAGCGGGAACGGGAGGAGCAGAGAATCACAGCAGCTCTACAAGAGCGAGAGATGGCAGAGGTCAGAGCCAAACAGAACGAGTGGACATGCGAGGTTTGCAATCGGAGTATGCATATTTCTTCGATGGATTCACACCTGGCTGGCACTCGACATCAGAAACAGCTGCACCTATCGCCGCAGCAGCCAGTTTCTAATTTTTCCCCCGGCGGCAATGCAATCGGACAACATGGAACATCGATGGCACGCAACGACGACGCCCGGACGACGGATAATACCTCCAATGGCACACATCGCTCCGCCAAACCTCGTAACTGGGTACTCGGCGAGAGGACTAGGAAACCCAATCAACTAGATGACAATTACCTACAGTGGCAACAGCAACAGCGCGAGAAAGTCTGGACTTGCGACGTCTGCAATTGTACGATTCCGTTTAGCTCGCGAAACGACCACCTCAGTGATCAATCCCACACAGATGTTCTTATGCAACGAGAACTTGAGCTGCAGGAACAGGAGGAGCTGAGACTGCAAGAGTTGAGACAGCAGCGGGAGGCGAAAGGGAGCAAACGACAGAGGCGTAAAAAGCAGAAGAAATAAGGGGTGAGACACATAGGGAATATGGGCGATACGGACTGTAGCTACATTAATTTTTTGAGTTGAAGAGTCATATATGAGGAGGCGAAATATGAATGGATGTGCGTTAAGTTTGTGTTCATTGTTTACCATGCCATGAACTTCTTCAGTTGGGTTTCGTGAACTGTTAACTTTTTCGTGCGTTGCCTTCTTCTCAAACTCATTCAGCTTTCGAACATAATTGTGTATAGCCATTCAAACCCTGTCCTTGTACTTTATTCACCTTTGGACTTTGAAAGATCACTGTATCCTCAGTGCCAACGCAACCCTAAACCGTCCCCCATCTCCCTTTTTCTATGCTCACACAAACTCTCACTTTACATAGGAAATATCGGGGAGGATTGGAGAATCTCCGGAAAGACCCGATCACGCAGTGTATTAGGACCCGAGAGTTTCCACACTTGAGCCAGAGTAACAGGTACGGTCCACCCCTGTACACAGTACACAAACTCCCATCTCAGACTGACAAGATACAATACTCTGTCAGATACCTTTTCGCTGGCTTCGGGCATGACTCTCCGATGCCAGACATACACACTTACTCCGGTTGCCTGGTGACAAAAACTCCAGATTTTCTTCTTTAGGTTCACCGAATCTCGCTCGAGCAATAATCCTTCCACAACAAGGCTTCCGTTCTGACTTTAACTAAAACTAATGAAACCCAATACTAACCATGGACTCCAGTGACACGGCTTCTTACTGGTCAAGGTTAGGCTCTTCCTTGAGCCTCGTGCACCATAGGTCGTTTTGCTTCAAGTATTATTCCACTTAATTACCGTCAGGGCTGTGATATAGAGCATAATTTTGGACAGTGCTAGGTTTAAGGAGACGGTGTGTAAGAAACGATACACTTTAAGTGCACGAGTATTATCGTTGATCTCGGCGTTGCTGGGCAGAGTGTGGATAATAGGGAGTAAGAATCTTACTTCACGACGAGGATGATGTAGAGGGTAAAGAATTTGGTTCTTCTCAGACGTGCATGGTGATGACAGAGTAGTTGATAACTGCCGGTCTTGAGGTTGGCCCTAGGATCGACTGGCCAATGATTATTCCGGAGAATTATAGCATATTAACTAATACGTGCGAAACTAGTTACTACTTTTAGTTGCAAACGCTTGGAAGTGCGGTAGAGCATGAAGTGGGCGAAAAAAATTCCAAGCAGAAATTTTGCCGTACTTGAATCGTCAATATCCCGGCAATGGTGTATTGACATCTGAGTGAGTCACACATGATTTAGATTCGAGCACGAAGCATAAACTTCGGGAACCGCTATAGTCCTTCGGGAACCGCTATAGTCGGTTGGAATTGTTAACCGAAATGAATCTTATCAAACGCTTTCCACTCTCTCGATTTGTACATTGCACCAGCTGGGTTTGGTCTCACAAAATATTCTGACATATAAGTAACCTCTTCCACAATTCCTTCATTGTCTTATCCTAACAATAGTGCTTCCGCTGCGAGTAAGTGACTCTATCCAACAAATATCTCTTCCGTCTTTTTAACCGCATCACGAACTCTTCTAGCGCCCCCAATTCAGCTCCCATCCGCTGGAGCAACCTTGGGTATTTTGTACAAGGGACGGCGTTTGAAGCGTTTCGAGAGGGCAGTATAGTTGTCGGTCACGATGATTAGTGCGACATGTCCCTCGGAGAACAGTCTATCGGCCCTGTATTATTCATAAGCTATGTCGGGGGCATAATTCTGAGAGAAACATACCAAGTCAACAGCCTGTCACGGATAATATTGTCCCGATCTTTCCATGAAGAGTTGTTGATAACTATTACTGGCTTGGGCTTTGCAGCTAGCTCTTTCAATCGAGTACTTGTGTCATCCAGGATATCATCGATCGTGGGCTCAGGTTCTTGTTTGTCCTCATTATCGGGCCCTGAACCCACATACCACTGATGGTACCAGCGATATATAGTCCCGGAATGGTTTTTGAAAGTGGCAGAGGATGGTCGGTACCAACCTGATTAGCTAAAGCCGTGATACTATCCCTTTCGCTTTCTGCTTTAGTAATAAGGTTGCAATCGATAGTGAGGATATATCGACGGCCTTTCATGACTGTGTCTTTAATTTCACTCACCATCCCATCATAGATACAAACCTTGTTATCGTACAGGCTTTCGGTAGGACCTGATTCCAGATCTTCCTGAATCAGTTCCGATCCTAGAAAGGCGACGAGTGCTAGGAAGATGCCGGTAGTGATCGTGGCAAACGCGCGAATATGATTGACTATCCAATCGAAAATCCAGCGTACTTGGATTGAGTAGATCGTCCGTGCCCCCCCGTATGAGACTCTAAGTCGAACCGGTTTACCCTTCCATTCCACACAGTATCCATGCATACAATTCTTTGCTGCAGTGGCGCCGTGTATATCCCTGAACTGCACAATTGTGAACCTCGACAAAAGTGAGTGCTCCGGTTCGGCGGTGAGAGGGCCGATTCTCCTGATCTTCCCATAGCGCCTAAACATTCCGTAAATCGTCTCCCGGCACATGCTTTCATCTCCACTGCTAAATGCCACCTTCAATCGTTTGCTCGGAAATGTGGGCATATCGTCAATCCAAGGGGACCCGAGAACTTGAAATGCTTTGACTGGCTCGATGGAAAATCCGAATCTTAGGGAAGCATATTTGAGGTGTTCTTCGATCTTTGTGTATGCCGTGTCATGATTTTCTCGTGCCCAGCCACCTGAGGAGAGGGAGCTTGCGATGGAGCCATAGGACTTGCGACGGAGCCGCAGGAGGTTAGGCATAAGAGAAGCGTCATGCTGTGATGATCTGTATTTGATAAATACCCCACCGTCTCTGGAGTGTGGAACCACATCCGTCACGGAAAATGGCACCTCATCAACAACCTTCTCTTGTTCACAGAGTTTCTTGTCGATAGTAGGCTCGCTCTTCGGAATAGGCCGCTGGTTTTCGTGCGCAATACCAACTTTCAGATCAGAGGGAATACAACGGTGTTCGATAATCTCTCGTAGTAAATCTTTGTATTTTCGAAAGCGGTTGAACCACAATGGCCGTAAACCTGAACAATTGGATGAGTAACGTTTTAACCTGCTAATGAAACCACAGACTATTAAAGAAGATGAGCTTTTCGTCGGGCTTCAAACTTATGAGCCCATTTTTATTCTCTCCTATAGTGCCCGTTGCTCTATTCCATCCGATACGTGGGCGATGCTGTGCGAACCGAGGCGTAGTGTGGAAAGAGTTGAAATAGCTCCTCTGAAATAGGAACAAGCCGCGGCCGATATCTTGGTTCATGATCGCCGAGTAGCGGGAATTTGGCTTTGGTGTTTAGTCGTAAGCGATCAGGAAAATTGGAGACCTACCAGAGTGTAGGATATGCACCTCGTCCTGAGGAGGATTTTATGTACAAATAGGTCTTATGCTACGGTTGTCTATCTGTGGTAAGGGAACGGAACATTAATGGCTCTGCGAGTTCAGTTGCTTAACCCACATGATAAACTGACGTATGTTCTACTGCCTAATTTCATACACCGGCAACATATATGGATACTCTGTTCCGTGTTTCCAATCAGAGGAAAAGCACACATATTTTAATCTCAGTGTCGTACACATTAGCATTAAGCTGATTGGTGGGTAGCGGTTGAAAGATGATAATTTTGGACAGCATTGTAGGTCGCATATGCGACCTAACCAGCTAGGTATGACTAACGATCGCGAATCGGGGACGACCACACTCCACGGTATTATGCATACTTCCGCTGCTTCTTTTCCACACACCCGGGAAATTCATTCTCGTCACTCTTATACGGTAACTAAAATATTGCATACGCAAGGTTAGGAGAATCAGAGCTAGTAATTAGATAAAAGGTGTTAATAACTGTAAAAAAAGACACCAGAGACCATCCAAGCTTTAACACTCTCGCAATGCAATTTCAAGTCGCTATTAGGTGGCAGAGAACTGGCTGATTGGTGACACTTTTATTATACAGCATTACTTGATGATGGACTACTGTTATTATTATAACCCTGGTGGTTGATCGATACGCATAATACGTACTGCAGAAGATCACACATAATTATTCTTGTACTGCATGTGAACGGATGTCTCGAGTTAGGTACAAAAGAAGTCTGCCCCCGGTGGGATTCGGACCCACGACCTTGAGATTGTGTTTGTGTTTGTGTTGGCGTTGAGGAGAGCTGGAAGTGAGATGCAACCAGAGAGCCGCGCTTGACAAGATGTGTACATTTCTCTCATGCTCTACCACTGAGCTACGAAGGCATCTGATGGATACGTATCTAAGGCTCCTGCTTATGTATGTTTGGTCGCACCGCATGTATGAGTACATTCGTCCCTGGGTTGTTTTAGGGCCATGTGGATCAAACCGGGCGTCTGTCCCACCGAACACCGGTCATCTATCATAAAACTGCCCCAGTGGCGGATGCTGTGTTGCTGAGTGACCAGTTATGACACATTCTTCAAGTATCAAGTGCCTATTTACACCTCGCCAAAGAAATTTATACGTCCTTTCCATTTTGGCTCGCGTAATAAGGTATCCCTTGAAGCGTGACAATCGGATTAAGTGCAAGACAATCGCGTGGCCGGTTCGTGTAGATCGGCGGACGAATAACCCCAGAATAGACTAATGGTTTTCTTCCTACCGAACCAAAACTAGACAACCAGCACCCGACGGTACCCGAATTCGGCCGCAAAGGCGGACCGGCGAACGAATATGCTCCAACAAGACAAATCAGCAATGCAAGAGAGTCACACGATGACGACCGGCAACCGAATCGTTACATCACCCAAAAGTATAAACCGTTGCTTCAGCATTCCCGCCAACTTTCCTTTACCATCTCGAATCCGACAATGTCGAACACCACATGCACAATCTGCAACAAGCCCTCCTCCCAGCGCTGCAAGCAGTGCTTGAGCACAACCTACTGCTCCCAAACCTGCCAGCGCGCCGACTGGCCCGTTCACAAGCTCCTATGCGCCCAATTTCCCGCGTTCCAATCCCGTCCTGATCCATCGATGCGGCGTGCCATCTTCTTCTCCGAGAACGAACCCGTCGTAAAGTTTGTCTGGGTTAAGGCTACATGCGACAAATCGGATGAAGACGGGCCTTCCGAGACGGTCGATTTGAAATCCTATTTCTCTGACACGGCCGGGTTGGAGCCGCAGTTCCGGCGCGTCGGGAATGGACGCCCGCTGAATGTTAATGTCAATGCGTTGCGCGATAACAGAAGGCTGAAGAGCACGATTGATATCCGGCACCGTGATACGTTTCTGATTGATGGCTCGAAGGTGAACCAGGGGGTGCTTGCTGTTACGAAGGGGAAGGGGCATGAGTGGCGGGGCCCCATGGTCGCGTTGAAGGAGAAGAAGAAGCGTGGGGTGTATGATCCATATTCTTTTTTATGATGATATCGGGATGGAGGATTTTAGAGATGTGGTGGATTATTTAACTGGGTATGGAGAACAGGGGAGGGGTTGGTGGGTGCCGGGGAAGGATCCGGAGTGAGCGGGGTACATTTCCAGTGTGGTGTAGTGCGGACGGATGAATGTGTTTGGGATTTGCGGGCGTCGTTGATATTCTATCTGGAGTTGGAGAGAGGAGCTCCACTATGTATCCATGTATGGTCACGCGGGGAGCAATTGTTTCTTCAATTATATTTCATGCTCGGCGGATGAGTTCGTGGGTGCGAAGGCAGAAAAACAGAAGTGAAACCTACAAAACTATGCAATTCTATACCACGATCGAGTTAATTCTCCCCAAAAACCAGACCTGGTACGGCTAACACGTTTGATGGCGTCGTAAAGCATAGGGGAAGAGCATGGGTGTCTGTACCAAAGTTATGACCCGAATATTGAGGATGCTTAGCGGCACCTCTTCATACAAGATTGCTGGTTCACAGCTTATCAATCAGCCATGCAGTTGAAGTAGGTGTTGCTGTTGGTAATTTGTCGAGGTCTAGATCGGGATCTAGAACTCTCTTTGAAGTCGCCACTACACTTCTGCATGATATATCACTTGTACTATTCCACTCCTACCTGTTGCATGAACCTGACCGAGCTGAGCTTCAGTTGAGCTGATGTCAAGGCACACAGCTAGTAGGGCATAAGGCACCCAAATACCTTGTATATATCTCGAGTCTTTCTCCTGCTCTCCAGTCTCTGTATCTTAAGTCTATTCACACGGTTCTCCCCTTCCATATTTCAACACTACCTGTTGTGTTACAGACCTGACCGCGCTGACCATTAGCTGAACAAATTGTAAGGCACTCGGTAAATCATGAGGCACATAACCCCCTTGTCTATATGTCAAGCTTTCTCTCTTCTCTCTTTACTATTATATATACGCATATGATTCTCTCTCCATATTGCAACACCGGTCGTCCACTAGCCCGAGAAATCCCCGCATGAAAATTCAGTCCGCGATAGGCCACACGCCTGCCCACCGGGACGGAGTATTGAGAGCCTTGTGCACGAGCCCTTTACCCTGGCTCTTCTCTTCACCAATCAGTCCCCGAGTTTGAGCAGCGTTGACCAGAAAGTTCCACATCTCTAGACCTGCAAACAATAGCTATTACGGAGTGTTGAGGCAATGCTTTCCCGCATAGACAACTCACAAGAAGCGTTTGTGCTTCACTGCAAGAAGGGGCATTAAATATAAAGAGAATGGTCCGGCTTTGTGGTGTACCAATTTTGCCATACGATTGTTCGGAAAATGCTATCTGCGGAAACTTCCAGAAGTGTTCACTGTGACCTGGTAGATATATAGAATCCACTGTAGCGTGAGTAATGGCTAAATTGTTGCACTGTAAATTCTTTTGCGTGATGACAGTTGACTCAGTAGGCGTCCTGCAGTAGAGCACCATCTTGTTTAATTGCGCGGTATGAGAGCGTCCCGGCCTAGTGGTAGAAGCTATATGAGGCTTGAATTGCTAGACGTAACAGTATGCAAAAACTAGATCAATTATAGAAACTAGGTATACGAAAATAATTCAAAAATCCATTACTGCCGAAAACTTTGAAACACATTACATACAGAGAACCAAAACAGGTGCGTGGAGCTCCGCCATCTAGCCGGCCAGCCCGGAGGCGGAGGGGATTAAGGGGCCGTCATACTCTAAGTAGAGTGAATACAGTATGATTAAAACAAAACAAACTAAAACAGGTACAACCCAAACTCCAATTGATATCCCTCCTTATTAAAATGCCATGTCCCACCTGCATACCTCACTCAACGGAAGCACTTCACCCTACATCCCACCACTATTTTCGTTACTCTTTTGTGATGTTGCCAGGTTCGGTGGAATTTATTCGAGTGACAGTTCATGGTTCGACCGCAACGCCGTTAGGTTCCGCCGACATGCTTTGAATGGATCGAGTTTTGCAGCTATTCGAGCTTGTAGACCTCCACTGCCTCGCGTTCCCTCACGACTCGGGCGTGGCTCTTGCCGAAAAGGTGCGCATTTCGACAGACACTACCCATTGTACGATGGCAGATATCGCAAGTCCATTTCCCTTCAAGCTGCTCCTCTCTCCGTTTGCGATCTTGTGCTTCTCGTTCAAGCTCCCGAGCCACCGCTTCCTCACTTTCCCTCACGTTACGGGTGTGACGCTTACTGAATAAATGCGCATCCCGACAAGTATTATCCATGGAGCGGTCGCAGACATCGCAAGTCCATTGCCGCTCAAGCTGCTCCTCTCTCCGCTCACGTTTCCTCACATAACGGGTGTGACGTCTACTGATTAGATGCGCATCCTGGTAGATACTGTGTATGGAGAGGTCGCAGACATCGCAAGTATACCAAGCCCATTGTCGGTTACGTTGTTCCCGCTTATGTTTCTCCTCTCTCCGCTTAAGTTGCTCCTCTCTCCACTTGCGATTTTGTGCTTCTCGCTTAAGCTCCCGAGCCACTGTTTCTTCACGCTTTTTCACGCTGCGGGCGTGCATTTTACCTAATAGATGCCTATCCCTGTTGCCACAGTTCATCGTATAGCAACAAACATGACAAGACCACCACCACCTCTCAAGTTGCTCCATCTCATCTAGCGCCCTCACCCCCCGCAGCGGCCTCTCATCCTTTCGAACCGCCATTATCCCCCTATACCTAGTTTCTTCTCGATTCCTTGCGACTCGGCGGTGACGTTTGCCAGAGAGATGTTCGTTTCTCCAAGTACAAACCATCGAAACAATGCAGATGTCGCAAGTCCAGTAGTGCATCTGAACCTCTTGCTTTAGCTGCCGGAGTTCTAGATCTTCAAGTTGCCTCAGCTTGTTATTCTTCTCCGCAAATGACCGGGCGTGAGATCTGCCGGATAGGTGTGTGCCTTTCGGGATCATAGACATTGTACGAGCACAGATTTCACAGGTCCATAACGCATGCGGTCCGGTGGCATCATTGTTGCAAGCAGAACCGGCGTTCGAGCGCTTACGTTTTAGCACGTCCTCGTGTAGAGCGCCCGCCAGGTGCGATTCCCTCGACGCCCAGTTCATACTCCGTATGCAAATCAGACACGTCCACTCGTTCCGTTTTGCTCTGACTTCTGCTGTCTCTCGCTTTCGTAGTGCGTCTATGATTTTCTTTCTCTTGCGCTCTCGTTTATATTTCCTTTTCTTGACAGTAGCGGCGTGAGGTTTCGATATAAGGTGATACGCCCGTGCGCCAGCACTCATAATGCGGCAGCATACCTCGCAGGTGAATCGCGGGCCTGATGATTTATCCCATGCTTTGGTCGACAGTGTGGCATAGTCGAGGTCCTCGCCAGGGAGGTGGTAGGATTTATGGAGTGTGCTGCGGCGGAGACTCATCTGTTATGCTGTGGTGAAAAGCGAAAAGTTGTTAGGAGGCGGGAGGCGGGGATAATTATATATATATATACCCTACCACATGCAGAGCTTCGAATTAAGCATAGGTACGATATGTAACTGTTGCAAGACGTGGACGTCAGACAAAGCCGTGTAACTCATGGATTTGGTGATGTAGCTCCCTAAAAACCCCTCACGGGGTGTCAATTATTTGCCAGGGACTAATGAACATGAGGCCTATCCCACCATAGAATCACTCGTCGCTAGTGAGTGGGTTCCACACAACCATTCAACTTTCCTGTTACCATTCAGTTATACCAACCAATCTGAAACACATGGTTCCTGGAATTGAAATGACGACAGTGAGTCACCGTCTGGAAGTCGCAATGGAGACGCGATTGCAGGGTTCCCCGCACACATCTGCAAAGTGATCCACAAGACTGCCCTCCTTTCATAGGATACTCTAGTCGGCTCCTGCAGAAGATTGTGGCCGCCGCACATGTGTCGGAACAGCCAGTTGTAGAGATACGGCTACCTATTATTAGGAACCAACAGTGTTCCTTAGCGGCCAGGTCCAGCCGCCGCCAAGGCAGGCCTTCAAAATCGCGGCCAGCCTGATCTATAGGCGGCCATGACGGCCCGGGCCGCCAGGCTTTTTGCGATATAGGCTTTTCAAATGGAGGCCTCAGATATTGCAGCTGGGCCGGACTGATCTACAGGCCGCTTAGGAACACTGGGAACCAATCGCATTGCAAGCAAAGCTTTGTTTTTTGTATGTCAATATGACAGTGGCGACGCTGTGGGGTAAACTGTTGGAGAAGGAGAAATCCTAAAAGAAATGCCAGTCAAAACGTAAACGAACTTAAATTCAGCGCAAGCTCCAACAGGCGGGATGTGCCGTGTCTGTATAGCTACGATCCCTACCCTTTCCCCTTTACCGATATCTATCTGTTGTAAGGGTTGAATGCATTTCCTGCAGACATCTATCAATGCGCCGTACATTAGTGAGAACGATAGGTCGGACGAGATTTTTGTTGTGACAGATATTTTCTATACAGAATTCCTGAGAATTGGCAGATTCCTCGATGAAGCATTTGTAGCGCCCAACGTCTGTATGAGGCATGCACTCGCAGGGTAAAATACAGCGCAGTAGGCGCGTTTCTTTGCCGTGCTGTCTCACATTCAGCCTTCTGTTAAGCACCACGGCAACCCAATTAGGGCTCCTGACATCTGCCTTTTGGGGTCGTTTCACGGTTCTCGGAAACGCTGTTGGTCTTTGTGCCTAGCTAAAGGGGAGACAGAGACTAGATGATCTATCGTGTAGATAAGACAGAGATTAGATATCGGTAAGAAATCGCTTAAAATAATTCTGACGACAGCGGCAGATCGACTTCCGAGTTATCGGAGCTTGTCGCTCGCCATGTGCACCATGCCCCACCCGCGGCCGGGTATATACGTATCCGTACCGTCGTTCTTCATGCAAAGTGATCCAGATTACTCTTCTCAATTTCACAGGATCCTCTGGTCGGCTAGTACGAAAGTTCTGCCCCCGTACATATGTCGGAACGGCCAGTTGCGGAGACACGGGCACCTAATTGTCATGACCCACCAGCATTGCCAGCAAAACTTTGTTATTGTACATCGTTATGACATTAGTGACGCTGTGAGATAAGCCGTTGGAGAGCCAAGAGGAGAAAGTCCTGAACGAAATGCCAGCCAACAGTATCTGCCTAAATTCATTAGATTAAATTACTCGTCATAGTACGAAATGAGTCCCCAATCTGGGGCGCTTGCACATGCATGCAACATCACCCCATCGGCGGACGGTAAGTCCAAGACCGGACCTCCTGCAAACCGTTGCGAGAAGGACTTTAAGAACTCGAAAAATGTTTAATTTTGCAGAGAGTTAGAAGGTCGTAATGATAATGTTCAGTTCAAATATCACATATTATTTGATGTTTCCCGTGTTGCCAAGCAGCATTAGCAGTTGGACGCTTCAGGCTGCCATAAACATCCGCTCGTCTCCATATTACAATTGAAGGGCGTTTGAAGCTGCTTAATGTGATGTCACCCGAGTGCCATGATATCTGCACCCCATAATACTCTACGGATGACAAAATGCAGCCACCTAATCTCAAATAGCGCACAGTTGCGCCGAATGCAAGAAGCGATTTTGTCACACTCTGCGAAACTTCTTTCGCAAAAACGGACAAAACCAAAAGGTTGACAATCATTATACGCAAGACAGACAGATACAAACCGAAGTCAATCCAAACCAGCAATGAAACGCTACAGGAAGAAAATACCCACAACCCTGTCCCTTCAACAAAGTACGAAATCACTATCAACCCCGCGCTACCCGGAATTAATGTGCCCCTACGGCCATGATATCTCTGCTAACTCTGGGTGACTAGATAGCACTCCTCCCATCGACTGAACACACTCCGTGGAACCTTCGCGTCCATCAACCGGTCTCCAATATCCCATGAAGACACGCGCACACGGCTTTCACCTCCATACTCGCAACACGGCGTTGCATATATGGACCGCCTCCCTGACGTACGGCTTATGGGCTTCAGCTGGGCTGATGGGGATCATGATCATGGTCGTTCCAGACTCAACTGGAGATGCCAGCTGAGTGCGCATGCATGTGTACAAGGCATACTCTGAATGCCGTATATAAGATCACACGATTGTTCCTGTAGTTTAGAATATACAAGGCTTCTAGCAATCAGTATTTCAACACGGTTCGGCGAAAATTTCGAGTGATAGTTCATGGTCCGGCTGCAATACCGCTAGGTTCCGCCGACTTGCTTTGAATGGGTCGAGTTTTGCAGTAGTTTTTTGAGCTGCTGTGCCTTCTTTACCTCGCGTTTCCTCACGCCTCGGGCGTGACGTCTACCGAATAGATACATGGTCCAGCTTGACTGAGGGCTAGTGGAAGCGAATTGGCGGGTGGGAATTGACCGACGGCTAGTAGGGGCGAGCAATTTGGCCGACGGAAGGGACGGGGTAAGGTGGCCGAAACCTTGAGCTTGAGCCTGGGCTAGAGACAGTAGTTTGAGTTTGCTATTCTTCTCCGCAAATGTCCGTGCGTGTGGTCTGCCAGAAAGATGTGTGTTTCTCGAGCTGCTAGGCATTGTACGAATGCAGGTGTCGCAAGTCCAAAACGTATTCGGTCCGGTCGCATCATAGTTGCAGGGAGTATCGGCTCTCGAAACCTTTCGTTCCAACACGTCTTGGTGTAGAGCGCCCGCCAGGTGTGACTCCCTCGACGCCCATTTCATACTCCGTTTACAAACTCCACACGTCCACTCATCCTGTTTTGCTGTAATCTCTATCTTCTCTCGCTTTCATAGTGCGTCTGTAGTTTTCTGTGCTTCACATTCGTGCTCATGATTTTGCTTCTTAACAGCATCGGCGTGGGGTTTTGACGAAAGGTGATCTTCCCTCGCACCAGAGCTCATCATGCGACAGCATGCCTCACAGGTGAATTGGGGACCTGCCGATTTGCGTAACGATTTTATCGATGGCGTGGCATAGTCGAGATCTTTTCCGGGGAGATGGTAGGATTTGCGGAGTGTGCAGCGACGGAGACTCATCGATTGTGCTGTAGTGAGAAGCTGAAAAGTTGAGGGAAGGCAGGAGACTAGATCTAGGGATAACAAATATACCCCGCCATATGTAAAACCCTGAATTAAGCACCGGTACGATACGGACGTCAGGAAATTCCATGTAATTCATTGATTCGGTCTTGCAGTACACTACACTGCTTTCAAGGAGCGCCGATCGTTCGTAAGAGACGATGGCGTTGGGTTGCGTGCCTAATTTCTGTATACTAATGAATATGCTACCTATCCCACCATTCAGCATGCATGGAGTGATAGAAGTGTCTCACCCTTGGAACATGCGACAGCGATGCAATTACAGGGTTCCCCGCACTTACCTACAAAACAATTCACAAGATTCACCTCCTTCACAATCGATACCCATGCCAGCTGGTACAGACGATTCTTACCCTCGCACTTGCGTCAGAACGATTTGTTGCGGAGATACGGATACCTTATTATTACTCGCATTGCGAGTAGAGCTTGTTGTTTGTACGTCGGTATGACAGTAGTGGCACTGTGGGATAACTGAGAAAGTCCTGAGCGAGATGCCAGTCAGAACGTAAACGGCCTTCAATTCAGCGCAAGCTCCAACAAGCGGGATGTTCCGTGTATGTATGGTCGCGATCCCTACCCTTCTCTTATCGATATCTATCCGTTGCAGGGGTTCAATATATTTCCTTCAGACATCCCAGATCAATGCGCTGAACGGTAGCGAGCAGGACGGACGAGGTTTTGTTGTGATAGATTTTTCTATACAGAATTTCCAGAAACTGGCGTATTCTTCGATGAATTCTCTTCGAGGAAAGTATTTGTGATGCGCGACGTCCTAGCACAGAGCTTGGTACATTAAATTAAGTACCGTATCCATTACTGCTGTTTCAGGCACCCTAACCCGATCGGGGTTGTATCTTATACATCGGTGGAAACGGTATTCCAGCTCCGGAAGTGACAGATCTGCCTTACAAACAAGCACAGCAGACCTTCAACCACAGTTTTAGTCTGACAGATGCCTAGGGATGCAGATCTAATAATAGATACGGCAACGATTGTTGGTGAAGGCAGGTAGTAGTCAAGAGGGTGTTGACAAGGACATATTGCCGTTACATTGTCGCATACCGGCGACCAGGCATGACAGTGGTGATCGGTTCGTTAACTCTCTTGTAGTTATGGGACTAGTTGAGTCCCACCCAGGGTCTTTCATAATGCTATTATGAATGATTACCCTCTCTTTTAGACGGACGTTTAAGCCCACTACGCTCTGGCAGAACGAAGTTCAGCAATTATCAACCACCAGCTTGACTAATTTCATAATATAAATCCCAGGAAGTACATCAGATACCTGTACACGATGATCGATACTACTATATGACCTGAAAGGAAGTCGCCGATACACTGAGATTGCCGAATTGACTCACAGGCTACGGACTCGTAGACTCATCCACGAGTTTTCACTTGCAACCGCCACTGGTATTTGCAATCGTGAGCTTCCATGGACTTCCATGGCGTTCCAGGCTCTCATGTGTATAAGGACAGAGCTTCTCCTTGGATAGTAGAATAGACTTCGTCCGCTTTACATTCGTAACAATCGAGTTGCTAGATATATGGAGTGACAGCAGGTGATGGAAATGCATGGAGATATCTACCTTGATTAGGTTCTTGAGATCATGAATACTCACATAGCTCACTGCTACATACATACCATTCGGGGTTGGGTTTTTAGCAGCTTGGTTCAACCGTGACCGCCGTTATTGTACATTGGTTCGTTAATCGGGAAACGTTGTTTGGCACCATCTGTGATTGGAACCTGCCGCCCCCATGGGTTGACCTAGTTCAAGTTATAAAGGACCTTTTCCCAGATCGAGCCCTGAGATGGTGGGGTGCAATCGAGTTCGATTTCAAAAGGAAACAACAGTGTAGCTCCATAACCAACCCACGATCGAGAGCAAAATATGACAGCTTCGTGGTGTTCTTGCGCTACCAATATGAGGAAACGGACTGGTTAATTATACCAGGCTCTTGCCTGGATTTTATTTACCGCGGGTGAGCCGTCGTGGATTTCAATACGGGGCCCGGGCAGGAGTTCGTGGTGTGAATAGAATGGTGAAACTGCAAGTACTTCTAAGTATTGTAGGGTGTCAGTAGATAGGCTAAAGCGATATGAGGATGCACTTAGTATAATAATTATTAGTATTCTGTATTCGAACATGACACATCCCGACTGCATAGAAGCCCAGAAGTACAGCCTCATCTGATGCTGGTAGGTGAGTACGAACTCTTTCAACATTGGGGGCTTTCAGTTCGTTATTCTGGGTCATAATTAACTCACCACCTATGCGTTTCAGCTTTCAGGTTTCTTGAAAGTCTGACTATTCAGTGGAATATCCACCACCTTTCGCCATATCATCAGAAACTCTCATCACATGAAGTAGCTGCTGGCCACAGATGTTCATTACACACAATTTCTCGGCTCTCAACTATTCCCTGTAGTATTCGGCTGTCTCGGCCTGGTTCTTGAACTTTATATCCCAGTATTTGATTTCTCACTGACAGTTGACGTACTTTCCTTCCAACCGGTGCAGTCATACGTGTGATCTCTCTTTTGGCGTAATGTAGTTTAAATGGCACTCCAACGCTTAAATTTCATGAGATTCTCCTAAGATGTTACGAGACCATCGTTAGACCAAGCTTCCTAATAGTCAGTCCCGTCTGGGCAAAGTAAGCCCCGAACAAGACGACAATTTTCGGTGCAGCAAAATTAAGGACTATTTAGCCCTAGGGCAGTGGAGCTATGGACTAAAAGACTGCAGGGCCCTATAGATAACATACATGCAAACAAGACGCTCTGCTCACTACCAAGCCTCCTTCACTCACAACCGTAGCTCCTCCACTCTCATCTACATGTCTACTAGAATCTTCTCTATAACTACAATATCCACCAAATCCCCACAAGATATCTCCTCTCTGAACCACGATTTCAGACTCTCAATACCCTGAATAATATCATCCCCCAAGCGAGCTCAGTGATCTGAGATTGTGTAGGGTTCACTATATCTCGGGATATTAGCGATTGATCTCATAAGTAATTTGAAGTAAGTGGAGAAGGGCACAGACCTGCCAAAGCTCTAGGCGAACATTAATTGAGTGCAGATGATCTGAAAGGTCCCGTGAAGGGCCCCGCTGAATTGGAGTGTGATATTCAATTGCAGTTTCGCAGGGGAAGCAGCGTACTTCTTATCCTCAAGATTTAGTCTACTGGGGGTTCACTCAGGGACCTTGGCTGGCCATACAGGTGAATATCGTTTGGACCCCATAGAGCTTTCGTATTTCCATTCGTATTTATTTGCTTCTTTTATCCAAATCACCACATTTTCACCACTAATAGCATTCAGGCAGCCCGCGTTTTCGCAGTATAATTGCACATTCCTTCAGGCATTGGACCGCAGACTGCATGTGGACCCTTGTATTTTCTGCCACTTAGCCGCAGTGTTCAGGCACATCCAAGATTTTTAGTTCGTACTGACTGCATCTTCGTATCCTGAAACCGTATCCTAAAACTACGGGCATCTATATCGGGCCCTAGGTACAGCCATCGGGAGCTTTAATCGGGAATTCGAGCGACTTTACCGTGCAAAGGAATGTGTCACCCACAAGAGGGAAGGTGCTGCATATGCATGTGTGAGATAATGGTGGGTTAGCTTTCTATTGGGCAAAGGTTAACTTCATGTGCTGATGAGTTGTATAGAGCGGTCTCAGCGAAAGTGGGAATACGGCCAGTGGAGTGCAAGACTGAGAACAGAGTGAAGGCTGTTGCTGTCCTGCTTGCTCCAGAGAAGTATACTCATTCTGAACAGTAGAGGACTCGGTTCAGTAGAGCAGCAGAGGACTCGGTTCAGCAGAGCAGCAGCAGCACAGCCTAGACAACGATCATGGTACAGAGCGAAGACCTGTCACCTGAGCTACAAACAGTGGTGTTAGATTAAAGCATTGCGCGATTTTGCCAAGTGGTCTTTGAAGTAAGTGCGATTGGTCAGAGAGAGGGAGTGGGTGTTAATAAAAGTCAGCAGGCAAATATCCATTGCACAGAACATTTCTATCAGTACTGTTTACTGTATTGGCAGCCTCCCTGCTACTCCACAGAAGTTCCAAAGCAGAAGGAAGAAGATTAACAATACACCAACCTAGAAGTATCTTGTTAGTATCACTACTCAGGATGCCTACCATTGTCATCTTGCATATAAAGAAGTTGCAAAGATAACAAGGGTTCAAGCAAGTGAAAAAATTCTTTGTACTGCCTTTCCAGCAGAAGGTTATAGCTACTGTTCAGCAAGCAATACACCATATCTGCCCTTGACGACTAAGCTTAAATGATATCGATTTGCAGAGACATATCAACAGTGGGCATGAGATATGTGGTGAATGTATGTTGTTAAGGCCCAAGATCAGCCAAATGTAATAATGTCACTGGGAGTCACTGGGAGTATTTGAAAGTTGTTGGACTAGAATCTCAGGGAGGTTGAATCCCAGCATTGACTGGTCCAATAGAGTGGCCTTCAGATGCACTTGGAAGTAGTCTTGACAACTCTGTAAGGACCAGGAGATCTGTTGATAACCTGGGGATTACCTGTGAACATAGATGATAACCCTTGGAGTACATTGAATCGTAGTCGAGCACTCTTGGACAAATGACATATTTTTTGGGAATGCTGCAGGTGCACCTGGAAATCATAATTACTACTCATTGTTAGATGATTTTTAAAACCCACATATTCAGTTTGTTTTCTCATGTATGTATCTATGTACCTATATAGCTATCCATCTACCTACAGTATATTTGAACTGGTTACAGGAAGCACATGAAAGCAATTGGAGCATGGTGATGATAAGGATTCAATAACCTCAGAGATACACATGGAGGTTGTTATCATATAAACTGAGAGATGCACTTGGAGGCGTTTAGCATGTGAACTTAGAGATACACTTGCAGTCGATGATGCAGCAAGTTTGAATTTAGACAGGGAGGCTGCAATGGGGCAAGTTTGGAAATACACTCAGAGTCCATCATTGAGTGAACTTGGAGTTGTATTCTGAGGCCATGATCAAGCAAGTTTGGAGATGCATATAGAGGTGGTGATTAAAATCGTTGGGAGATACACTTGGAGGTAGTCCATAGGAGGCACACTGGGTGTTGAGACTCTACTCCTCTGTCAGTTAACTTGCAACTGTAGAAATATGATGAGATGACTTTATCCTTGAGCTCTTATGGAGAGCTGGCTGATGGCATTCGATCTTGTAGGGAGGCATACTGGAAAATGAAATCACGTTCAGGAGTCAACTTGTATTCCTGACAATGAAGAGAAGACAGACAATTCTGGGTGGCTACTGTATTCAGTATATGCAATACTCAGTATATACTGCACTCAGTGTATGTTGTACTTGGTGTATAGTGTAGTTGGTGTATGCTGTACTTGGTGCATACTGTACTTGGAGTTATCTCATAATTACAGCATCACCAGGAAAAATGACCTTACGCAATGTGTAACTTATAGAGAAGCTGTTTTCAGGCAGGTAATTGATAGCCTATGTAATGCGTGGCACTAAAAGGTCCTATAGACCTGCTATTCGACTAGATTACTATGACATATATGCAATTATGGGCGCTTGATACGATACATTATGCTGTATTCAATCACACTGCCAAATGCACTTCATTGTACGCTCCCAAGGACACTCTGAAGTATACTTCTGATTGCACTCGATTGGACACTCCCAGCCTGCTTGACATATGCTCCAACCTAAGCTCTCAAGACACTCCCAAGTACACTGCGAGTACACTCTCAAGTATGCCTGCAAGTTCGTTCTGAAGTTCTCTCCCGGGCATGCTCTCCAGGATGCTCCCACTTGCACTGGATGGTACACTCCCAGCCTACTTGGCTCCACGCTCCCAAGTATACTATCAGGAGGGATGACACTCCCAGTTTCACTTGACTACATGCTCGCATAAACCCGCTTACATGCTCAATCCCGAGACTTGCTGAGTTGCAGATGGCAGGCAGTGGGAGGTATCAGTTGCAGGTGCCAGGCAGTAAGAGACATTGGTTGCAGGCACCAGGAACCAGAAGGGGTGGGGCAGGCAAAGTATGGGGGACAGTGTTTGGTGGGTGACATGTGGTGTGTGGCAGATGGCAGGTAGCGTATGGTGGCCAAATCATAACCTCGGTCAATATCACTGTCTGAACATTATCTTCAGCACAGCCACCATGAAAAGATTTTATGATACCTCCTGAACATGGTGTTGACAATTGTAGCCTTAGATTCTGCAGGAAAGGTAGAAAATTTGAACATGGGGAGAGTAGATCACTGAGTCAAATTTTCCAGCTGAAACTGGTATCCATTTCCCATTAATTGTGACCATATGTGTGCATATTCAATATGGCGCTGATGGAGATAATGGTAATGATAATGGCGATGGTGATGGTGTTGGTGATAGTGATCATTGTACCAGAAGTAGTTTAAAAAGTATGTTGGCTATGACAATGTCAACATCAAAGCTTCTACAGACCCGGAGCCTGTAATTAGCCAAAGCTGACAAAAGCTAAGAGTTTTCCATCAGACAAAAGCTTCCTATAGAGAACTCTACTCCTTCCAAATATGCTCCTGCCTAATTGATCCAGAGACTGGTTGAGTTGCGGCACTGTAATGCAGGAGGCAGGCGGCATGTAGAACACGACATGGTGCGGGTAGTTGGTGGTGGGCGGCTGAAATCTTAATGTCAGTCAATATCACATTATGAACCATACTTTCAATGCAGCCACCACGACAAGATCTCACGATGCCCCTTGGTCTTGGTGTTGACAATTGCAGCCATACATTGTGTAGGAAAGGTAGATCATTAGATCTTGGTGGGAGCAGATCGCTTACTCAGATTGTCCAGCGGAAACTACTGCCCACTTCCCACCTATCGTGGGCGTATGCGTATGCATTTGGGGCTGATGGTCATGGTTGTGATGGTGATGATGGTGATGATCATGGTGATGGGGATGGTAATGGCAATGGTGATGGTGTTGGTGATGGTCATCACAGTACCAGAGGCATTTTGACAAGTAAGTTGGCTATGTCAATGTCAGCATCAAAGCTTCAACAGACTTAGAGTCTTCTAGTAGCCAAAGCTTGCACAGACTCAGAGCCTTTTAGTAGCCAAAGCTTCCACAGACTTAGAGCATTCTATCTGCCAAAGCTTCCACAAACTCAGGGTCTTCCATCGGCCAAAAGCTTTCTGTGGAAAACTCTACTACTCCCACTGTGAGGCTCTGCCAAGAAACCTCTGAAGCATGCTTCAAGTGGCATTCAAGCATGCTCTCAAGCAGGCTCTCAAGTAGGCTCCCAAGCAGGTACTTAAGTGGACTCTCCGCAATAGTGTGCAGTACCAGCATAGCAGCAAAGACTGCTAGCAGTAAGGACTGATATATGTCCATCTCCGGCCACCAGCTATATGTAGCTCTGTAGGCCCACACACACATCTCTATAAATCACATATAGATAACTATAGGTTGCGCATCACACAGGGGTCTAGGGGAAGTTTGCGGTAAGCTGCATGTGTGTAGACGTATGCATAGCACAATCTATAGTCAATTTGTACTTTTGCCGATAATGGTGAAATATAGAGGGATAATATAGCTTTGGGTTCTGGTATGATGATAGAGTAGCGAACAAGAAAAAAAGAAGGAGAATGAAGATGAGAATAATATGGAGGATATTAGTGGATACAAGAAATCAGAGGTACAACTTGCCCAATGAAATTTAGAAGCCCTTGAATCGATTTTCATACATGTAGGATCGGAAGGTATACTTGCTGTATCGGGATTGCTAAATACACTCTCACACAAAATTCTGTTAAATCCCAGTTTCTCATAATGATTTACCCCATCTCCTCTCATGTGTCGCATTCTTGTTCTCAACTCAACCATCACCTATCAACATATAGCGAAGTTATCCATCCCTATTTCTCCATGCCATAATAATAAGTTGACACCAAGCACAGCATATATGAAGTAATGCATACATTGATAAATGCGTCATCCCAAGATTGATAATCTCCTGCTGCCAGCTCGTCTCTGATCTCTTATCTCTTTGCAAGCCTTGATGTACTCAACTCACTACATTTCCATGATTATGAGTTAACCAATGAACAGTGTCTCAGGATCCATTGTATAATCAACCAGATATACTGCCTTCGGATAGATAATCACCAGATTGACCACTGCCAAAATTTGCTATCTCCAACTCATCCACCTCCAGATTGATCATGTTCAGATCGACCACCTTCAGATCGATGACATACTGATCAACCACCTCCAGATCAACCACCTCCAGATCAACCACCTCTAGATCGACCACCTCCAGATCAACCACCTCCTGATTGACCACCTCCAGATTGACCACCTCCAGATTAACCATCACCAGATCGCCCACCTCCAGATTGACCAACTCCAGATTGACTACATCCAGATCAACCACCTGTAGATTGACCACCTCCAGATCAATATCCCCCTGATTGATCACCTCCAGCTAGTCCATCTCCAGATTGACCACCTCCAGATGGACCACCTCTATATTGACCACCTCCGGATTGGCTGGCTCCAGATTAAGCATCTTCAGATTGACTACCACCAAATTAACCACCTCCTGATTAACCACCTCCTGATCAACCACCTCCAGATCAACCACCAGCAAGGAATCCTCCAAGTTCACTTGAGCACTGTACTGAGGTGCATCTTTGAGTTAGCATGATCTTGGCATTCAAGTATATCTCCAAACTCACTCAATCATGGTTTCCAAGTTCACTCAATTAGGGCCACCAAGTGCGACCCCAAGCTGGCTTGACTATGCCCTCCAAGGTTGCATAATCATAGCCTCCAAGTGCATCTGAAACATTGCCCGATCACAGCATCCAACTTCATCTGCAAGTGCACACCATATTGGCTTTGACGTGTATCTCTGAGTTCACTTGATCTCTGGGTTAAAGTGAATCTCTAAACTCACTCAATCATGACCTTCAAGCACACATCTGAGTTTGCATGAGATTAGCCTACAAGTTCATCTGCAAACTTGCTTCATCATGGCATGCAAGTATATCTCTAGGTTTACACGATTATGCTCTCCAAGTGCATTGCTAAGTTCTCTAAATTGGTATCGTCAGATACTCCTTCAATTGGGCTCAAGTACTATCAGCAGCCAGATTCACTATATGTATTGATGTAGACAGACTTAGATGGATAATACATATCGTATTATAATGTAGCAAACTGTCTGATTTGGATAAGAATGAATATGATTGATGAAATGCCATACAGATATTGATCACTAAGAACCACTGCTGTGAAAATATGGCAGCAAGTTTAAAGCCTCCCAGGATGCGATGCAAAGTTCTCAGCTCCTCTCAAAGGCCCCTGCTGACGTACGCAGAGGTTTTAGCTGGTTGCAAATTTGGCTATCCTATAAGTCAAATGTTGGAGCATTCTGCCTATACCACAACAACTGCAGGTACTTTCAGAATCATCTGAGGGTGCTCCAGTAGAGCCTAAGAGCACTGTACTTAGCCCCACAGGGGCCTGAAAGCATTTCGAATTACTTAAGAGCTTTGGTGAGGTAAACCTGAGTGGCTGGGAGGTTTGTGTATGGGTTCCAGACCAATTTACATTGTGCCGATGAAGAGTACTGAGATTATGGTATCAGAAGTACAATAGTTAATAGTAAGGCTACTATAGTGACACAAAGAATAGTGGTGGCTTTGCCGCCCTTTGGGAGTACCCAGATTAATCTTCAGATCAGCTAACCCAGAGTTGCCATTGATAGCAGCTCCTAGGCTTCCAAATGTATATGGCTCCAACCTACTTCTAGAATTCACAATTTGTAAGATGATCTTTCAGCCAGCTCTCAGTGTGTATATTACCCCAGTTTGTTTGTAATCATATTGTATTCGGCTGCATAGCGGCCATGGTATAACCCATACCCATTTCCTGCCCACTTCATCCATAACATCAAGAAACAAAAGCAAAGTTGCAAGTCCTCTTCCCCAATATAAACATAATTCGCCAATAGATCCATTCAAGTCTGAGTGTCTCTCTGTCATATCTGTCGCCAGAGAAAGCATTTTGGCAACTAGGAAGATGCCTTCTGCTTGTAACTGCAATCAAATCAGTTTACTTCAGTCAATGAGTTTTGCTCTTATCCAGTGTTTCTAAACAGCCCGGCTGGCCACCCGGGTTTTTAGTGGCCTGCAGCCCCAGCCTCAATACTGAAAGCCTGCATTCAGGGTTGCCTGGCCCGGCCTCTGTGAGAAGCCACCCAGCCGCCATGAAACAGCCTGCAGAGCGGCTGCCAAGAACTGCCGCCTGGCCGCCAAGCAATAGTCTGGAGGCCAGCCGTCACAACTGATGGCAAGGTTATAAACTTATGACAGATGATGGCTGAGTTTACTCTGGTGGCTTTCTGTGTCTAAGACTTTAGGCAGCAGCAATAGGGGTTATTTAAAGAAAATATGTTTATGCTTGTTCGATTGAATTTATATGTTAGCAAATAAACCCTATAGGCCGGCCGCCTGGCTGCCAAGAAAAAGCCTGCAGATCAGCCAGCCAGTTACCAAGAAAAAGTCTGCAGGCTGGCTGTCCGGCCACCAAGAGGAAGCCTACAGGCCTGGCCTTCATTTAACAGCCGCTGCTAAGGGCGGCCCAGCCTGGCTGCTTAGGAACACTGCTCTGATTACAAAGTGTTCTATATATGAACTATGTATAAACAGATCCTCTTTCACTTGCTAGTCTCCAATTTACTATATCACTCATATTCATGACACAGCTGTAAAAAACTGCTCCAAAATACTGGTGATACACAATTTGTAACTTAATATAATACATATCTTAAATCTAAGACTTGGAGGTGAAAGGACATAGTTATGCATATATTTTGTATAGGAAAATTTGTAATTAGAGGCAAGCTCGTAGAATGAAAAAGGCAGGTTATTTGGAATCTGAGCTTAAGTAGTAGTTACTTGCCACAATCAGACACTCAGCAATGGAATTACAATCAATCAGAATCGAAAAAGATATGTGTTGTAATTTTAAATGAACAATATTGACTAACATATGCTATTTTTGGCTTGGTGGAACTCCACGCAAAGTGTTTGTCACTTGCCAAGTAGAAGATGGACAGCTTGATAAGTATGTTCTTTCAAAATTCAAAAAAGAAAACTCAATTATGATATGGAGTGGCATACTTGACAAAACAGGTATGAAAGTATTGGTACATTGGGAGAAGAACAATTGGGGAATGACTACAACTAAGAATTATATCAACAATATCCTTCCAATTGCTCTCTGGCTATTTGGATTTTGGGTAAGCTGTGGCTTTAAATCTGCTATGCATGGAAGATCTCTCTGGGGTATAAAAGACAGTACACTTGTACACTGTGCTGGAGCAATAAAGGTATGGCAAGATGAATACTATAAGCCCAAGATTGTGTGGCTACAGTAGTGTTAGCAACGGGTCTGGGTAACCCACCAGTGGTCCGGTTTTTGGCCAGTGGTTCAGTTCGGTTGGGTTCCAGACCCGGCTAAAAACCCAACCCGCTTTGTCTTGGCAGGGTTGTCATGCGGACCGGACATAAACCCGCGGTTTTTTGGCCTAGTTGGAACCGGACTGCGGTTCCATATTACGGTTCCTACAACTTTGGCAGTTCTTTGGCTCCAATTAAGTTTTTGAGTTCTGATCAAATCATGACATGATCAGTACGCAGATTGTGCAGTTTTAGCAGCTCTTTCACCTCCCGCATTCAGAATGGTGATGCGACCAATATTCGTTGATTCGCTGTGAAATAATGCCAAATTTGATGGGAACTTCGCGGGTTTCCAATAGCGACACAACGAATATTGGTCGCATCGCAATTCTGAAACCGGGAGGTGCAAGAGCGGCTTATAATACACAATCTATGTACTGAACATGTCACGATACGATCAGAACTCAGATACTTAATTGCAGTGAAAGTTGTGAGGTTGAAATGCCAGGTGTTTGGTGGTAAAACAGGCCCAATCGCAACGGTCCGGGTTTTCGTGTGGTAAAACCCGTTGCAACGGTCCGGTTCCGGGTTGGAACCGGACCCGGAACCGAACCGGGAATTTGGACCCGTTGCTAACACTAGGCTACAGTCCTTTCCTGATCTTAACCCTATTGAGGATATCTAGCATCTTCATACAACCCCACTCCATAAGTGGATTCTCTGCCCCACATCTATGGCTTCTGTAACAGTTGCAATTTTGAATGAATGGAATGCTAACACCAGGGATGAGAGAAGGTGGGTGGTGGATAACATGTACCAGCAAGTGCAAGCAATTTTGGCTACAGAAGGTGGGCACACAAAGTGTTAGAAGATTTCAATACTAAGTGTGTATTTTTGGTCATGTAGTGTAGATTATAGAACATGCATATGCAATATGCAAACCCCTTGTCATTTCGTGAATTTTCTGATTATTTTGCCAATGGTTGTATTGAGATCTGGTACTGGGACGGCTAGGTTTCTGAATCTAGACGGACCGTTGGGAAGACCTCACATGACAATCATACTACACTAACCTCACTTCAGTTTAGTCTCACAACAATTTATCTCATCACCCCCACGACAATTTTACAACCGTCTCACGACAATCTCACCACATTCAACTTGACTTATCTCACTACTAGTGTTCTCAGCTGTCTGAAACTTCTATAGGATGCTGGGGACGGCAAAAATACCGTTACTAACTATCATCTACTGTCTTTGGTCTACATTAATCATCTAGGTGCTCTATATAGCTAGTGATTATGATTAGTGAAGTAACAGTAACAGATAGGGTTTGAAGTTGATAGTGTGGGTAAATTTGAGGCTTGATAGAATTCAAACTCGTTTTACTACCTCTGAATTTAATCATTAATGGATACCAACTGGCGACTACTAGGGACTACTGGGAACGACTAGGGACGGCAACGCGGCGTCCCTAGCCATCTTATTCGTCCGTTCTCGTCCTACCTCAAAAAGATGGCCCTGTTACGAATACTGTTGTGAATATGGAGGGGATAACTATGTGAATAGATTTAAGGTACAGAGAGAAGAAAAGGAGAAAGACTCAAGATTTATACAGAAGACTTGTGTGCCAACAGCCCCGGTTACAGTGAGTTTGTATGAAGTCTGTAACGTCTCAGATCTCATTAGGCAGCAGCGCCGTCCCGTCCCGCGTCCCGAGTGATACTCGACGGACGGGACGGTTGAGAACACTGCTCAAACCAACTAACCACAGCTTTTGTACTCTTCCACGTCGGAATGCATGCCAATCACAATTTTGAATGCACCGGCGCAGTTTTTCACACAATATACCTCCTGCACCATTCCTAACAAGCCCCACCAATTCGGTAATTGGGTCAACAGATATGACCACATGGGAATGCCCCAAATCACTGACAAACACAAGATATTCATCTGTTACAGATGTACATATGCCGGAGACATGTCACAGATCTGATACACGGTAACTGCTGCAGGGGCTGATGCCTCCTGTGTATATATTGAGTCTTTCTCCTTCTCTCTTCTCTGTACCTTAAGTCTATGCACACGGTTCTCCCCATATCATAAAATCATCCGAACCCACCTCCCATTTTTATATGTGCGCAAGGTGATGTAGATCCCCGTAAAGTTCAACTATAAAAAGGGACTTGCCTTCACCATAATAGTTCCCTTGTACAGCCTCCCCTTGCCATCGATGAAATTTTCCATAAAACTAGTGAATGAAGCTGACTGAGTGCAGTTGCTGCAATGAGTCGTACTCGAAGCAACGGCGAAAGCTATAGTCCCGATAAGAATGCACTTTTTCGGAAATGAGCAAGAATGATAGATTGACCGTTGTCGGGACGGGCCGACGGGGATCAAGGATTGTATCACCTCGAACGAACATCAATAATGATGTTTTGAATTGAATACCATTTTCTTCGGCAATTGCTTATCCCATCTAGGTCGCCCTGCCAGGACTTTGTGGTTCAGTCCTACACATCTCAGCTGAATCATACGGAGCCTCACAGCCGTTGACTCGAGATTCAAAACTGCTACCTACCAGCTTTTGATGTATATTTCTAAAGATACACCAGTGTGCGTGTGCGGAATTTCTAAAACCTACAACTTTCAATGGTTACACTGATCAAATTGATGGTGGTACCGCTGTTCAGCCTACCGACTGCTGTGTACTGGGGGGAATCATATTGGACCAAATCCAGGCGCGTAAGGAAGCGTACGGCGACTTATGGTTGCTGCTTCCAAATCGGTGATGCGTATATTAACTGTGTCAATGATCTAAAGAAAGTACAAAGATGTGTCGGCGTCGACATAAGGTCGAGCGATGACTAAGAATGCTAACTAACCACATCGTGATACTCGTACTTCCAATCGGTCCGGCGAGTCAAACGTTAAGCTTGATAGCCAGAATTCACTCACACCCTTCCCCAGGTACTACAGATGCTCACCGACCACGGTGTTGTGATTTGATCATGGATATCCGACACTACCGCTCGCACAACACAAAGCCGTCTCTTGTAATGTCGCTGGCGAAGAGTGCGCACGTGTCTGTCTTGTTTCTAAAGTGCTTGAGTGGTAGGCACACTTTGACCACATTGCATGAGTGCAAGCATATTCTTATGGCGATGTAGTAGAGTGCACATGGCTATTGCCAAACTGCGGATATGGGCGAAAGTCAAGAGGTCAAGATGCTGTAGTTGATGCAATGGCAGAGATAAGGCATAACTTGGGAGTGGGGTCTGAAAAGAGGGGTCCGTGAATGTATGTTACCTGTTTTGAGCGCCGATGTTACGATCGATCGTGATCTGCTCTCGTGCCCAGACTTTTTCGCCTCGCTCGGCGAAAATACAACAAATCGTAGGGGATGGTAGGCGAGATCAAACAAGACCCTTACCAGTCAGGTATCACCAATACCAACTGTTCCTATAGGCACGTGGACCATCTCGCTTGCAACCTACGCTCGTTCGTTTCGGTAGAAATGTAACATAATCCTAGTAGATATAGAGTACAAGACTGAAAACTAACATCCATATCAGCGGGCGCCCCGTATAACCGAGATGTTTACAGCCCTGCATTAGACACAACAGTTATACGCCCCCATTTACGAAACACCGTCAACCCATATGAAAGGGTGGCACCGGTACTTTTTACAGACCTTCCTTAAATTGTGCGCAGAAACTTGCGCGTACGGGTTAGACGTTACAGTTGCGCTAGGTATCTCCGGTCGTGGTAAACGCACTGCACATCCTCTAGATTCTATCTGCCGAACACAACTAAAACCTTGGTTTTGTGCTCAGTAGGTTATAGGGAAATATAGCACTTCACGTACTGATATGCATACTCCACATCAAAAGCACTTTTCTGTTGCTAAAGCCGTGAAAGATGTACGAGGGCTGTGCAAATAGCTGCGTGTTTTCATGTTACACGACATAAGAATGCGATAAGGCTTCCATGCTTTATCAATACTACATTCCTGCTATTAATGGGGCTGAGATCCTGGACATCTCGCTAACTGAGCCAATCGTAGTTTGAATGAATAGTAAGTGCACCACTCGTCCCAAATCCTGCTTATTTTTTATATAATCGCTCGAATACACATCTATCTTTCTGATATACAATAGGTGAAATGGTGATCTACGTTTTGCCATCATGGTTATCCCTGTACTCTTTCTCTCGATTTTGCTGTTTTGTTATCCCGCCTTCGCCGTCAACACCACTGCTCCGCCCCTCTCCCTCCGCTGGTACAACATCACTCTTGACGACGGAATAGGATTCAATCGCGGCATCTATGTCCTCCTCGGTAACCCCGGGCAACCATTAGGACTGCGTGCTACAACTCTCTACGTTAATACCAGAATTCGAAATGCTCGCGATTGTGCCTACGGCAATGAAACCACAGCTACCGGCTGTGATGGCGCTTCCGGGAGTTCCTTCGATATGGAGAATTCACGGACACACCAGAAAGTCCCGCCTGGTGAATGGAAGGTCGGTGCCATTGATCCCCATGATTCTACCGAAATCATAACGCAAGGATACGATACGGCCAAATTCAACAACATCCCGGAGATTGTTGATTTTCCCATCGAGGTGTGGAGCAAGCTGAAGGCTACCAACAAGAGTGCGCTTGCACTAGGACCAAAAAGCAGCTTTATCCAGAAACTGGTGGACACAGGCAGAGTTCCAAGCCATGTTTTTGGTTTATTTTTTGGCTCCCGATCACAAATTCGTGGAATGGACGGTTTGCTCACCATCGGAGGCTATTCAAAAGCCCGTGTTGCCGAAAAGGTCTGGACGAACTTCTCCATCAACGCCGAATACCGTTCATCACCTTGCCCACTGCAAATTTTACTTCAGGACATGCGAATTACATTTTCAAATGGTACTTCTCATTCTCTGTTTACAGATGCTGCTGCACGGATTCCCGCATGCATCGATCCACTTCAAAACCAATTCACTTTCACGAAAGCAATGTCAAACCGCTTCTCAGAACTTACTGAACACGAATTCAATGTTACCGGAGAACCTCCCTTCAATATCCAGACATATCCCATAAGCAAGGAGCACTTAATGGAGAATCTCACTATTGTCCTCAGCAATGGATACAAAACAGTGATACCACACTATGAACTGGTCTCTCAGTTTCGGGGCACGAACGAAGAGGGCAAATACTCAGTGTTGAATGAGTCCCGGATTATGGTTGCAGCAGCACCGGACGAGAAAGACACGGGCGACGGCAACATCCTACCGGTCCTCGGGGGCGTTTACCTCAGCCAGAATTACCTGTTGGTTGACTATAAGCGTGGTACCTTTAGCATGGCACCGGCACGGATCGATGGTGTCAAGGAGGGTCAGGAGGACATTGAAACGGTTATAGATCCGGACACGGAAGACGGAGAGGGCCCCAGTTCTGATGGTAGGCTGAGGGTAGGCGAAATCGGTGGTATTGTAGCCGGGGTAATATTAGTGGCAGTAGTTGCAGTGGCGGTCTATTTGTATTTCAGGAAGTCGGAAGAAGAAGCCCAAAATGATGCGCAAAATAGTGATAAGATGGTTGTTGAGGAGGCCTCAGATGGGCAGCAGAATGGCGGATCTTCTTTGACAGAGAGGAATAGAGGCCAGACTGGTGCAGGCCAATCGGACCCAAGGGTAATTTCGGACGATCATGACCGACAAGACAACGAAATGACACAGGCAGTTTCGAGCGAGCTCCCGACTGGAGGATTTGATTTGAGAGGAAGTAATATATGCCCAATGGATGCAAGACAATCAGGTTCCGAGTCAGTTCGGGGCGGGGATGATCGAAAAGGCAGTGATAAGGTACCCGTTAGTAACGAGGGTTTGAATTGGCGACGGGGGTGTTCTTCAGCAAAGGGAAATATAAGTCCGGTTGATGCAGGTCAATCGGACCCAGTGTTAGATTTGGGCGGCGATGAGCGACGAGGTAGTGATCTGATACCTGTGACTCAGGAGGTGTTGAATGGGTAGCCGGGCATGAGTTCAGAACTTCTAACTTTATAGCGAACCTATCTTTTATACCCTAACAGTTATTACTGGCGGTGGCTGTGTCACTACTTTCATATGCTTTAAGTCAGATATTTGGTTTACTTTAGGTATTTGCTATTTACAAACGAAGACTATTTCCATTCTGTTCATGTAGGTATTGTATAATGTTACAAAGAGACGGAGGTTTACCGCCGCGAGTGTAATACTGTCATCTCTCTCGCGCTGCAAATTTATTGTCAGAACATTTCCCGAGACCGGCTTCGGTAATGTATCATAGTGGATCACTCAACGACACCTTGTAATGGAGGCAGCCTATTGGAGTCAAAAGTGCCAAAACCGCGACCCGCAGCCACAACAAAAATTAACCTTCCGACTGTGCTAAAATAGAGATAGCTATAGTGGGGTAGTTAAAAAATTAACAAATACGATACAAGACCTCTCTAAAGTGTGAATTGGAACGGAACAATACTTTGGTGATTGAACCGTTCAGTGCTTGTAAATTTATTCAACCGAGAGAGGTAATCTCAGCCTATCGGCTCCGGTCTTACATATTACAGACATCATGCCACCGTGCACGTACATGGCCATTTCGAGTAGACCTATATCGCAGACAAACTTGCGCGAAACTATAACTGGCTGAAGGGATATGACTCAAATTTGTTTAGAAGAGAGGCAACGGTTGGAAGTGGACGAGTTGATAAATATCGAGGATCATATTGCATAAGCTATTAAAATGACATCTGGTGAAGTTAAGCCTCATCCATGTTTTGCGGCTCCGCGGGAGATCACCACTGGGATGTTGAAGAACGCTTTCCCTGTTTAAGACAACACAATGCCTGTCGCAGCGTATTCTCGGACCGCTGCTAGTGCCGAGCAACGGTCTTTTCATTTCTTCCAGCGCCCTCTAAGATACTCGTCAATTCTGTGGTTATTCGAAAGCGCAGGGAAACAAGGTAGACGTCGCCGCCGATGTAAGTGTCGGTTCTCGCAGTGAATGGGTATTGCCACACCCCCATTCAGTAGATTAGACTGGATAGTATGTTTGTTTGTTTGTAATCATTCTGTATTCAGCCGCTTGCGGCTATGACATACATATTCCTAATAATCCTTACCACTCCAATGAAAACACAGTGAAAACAAAGTAAAATTGTGAGCCCCCTCCGCTACCCTCTTCCCCTACAAACGCACCATTTTCAACTTCAACTTACACATCCCCAGGATAGTATGTACCAGGGAGCCAAGACAGATAAGTACCTTCAATTTGTCTTCAAGCAACAATCCCCAACCGGCCAACGTACATATAACTGAAGTACCCAGCCTCACGCCCCGCACTCACCCCGACCACATCACAACCCTACGTACCATTTACCTCGATCGGCTCCTGTGATATGTAGCTATCTCGTCTCTACTAGTGTAGTGGGTAGTTGAGAGCTCGAATGATGCGGCTGTCGACGATGTAACCCGCTGTTCCGGCTCGCCCGCACCCCGGTGTTCAAATCCTGCACCACGTATTAAGAATTTGTGCTTCGCAGATGGGTTGGGTAGTAGGTAAGCCCACATAGGACTCCCGTATATAGCGTTTAGTAGCGTATTCTTGCAATAATCCGACTAGTACTACTGTTAGCGACAAGTCGAGAGGTATAGGATCCTAAAAACAGCCCTAGAAGTCTCGCCTGATGATAGTTATGTTAGGTCTCGTCGGCTCGGAACTTTTATTGAAGTGTCGTCGGTAGTCCCGGAACGGGTTTATTCGAGTACTTAGAATAGAGTTAGCCCCGAGCCGGAACAAATAGCGACGGAAGAACACGCATGTGAGCGCCAAGTATAGATGCAACCTCATGATCAAAGGTGAGGGAGTGGTTGATCACAGCTACACTGAGACGAAATTATGCGAGGTTGTTCCCTTTCCTCAGCAACCAACACCGAGGCGGCGAACAAGCGATGCAGAAGCATTCCCACTGGTTTTTAGCGCCAGCCACAGTAATGACGATAATCCAATTGGCGACAAGACACAGCAATCAGGTGATTGGATGAGAAATTACACTTTAAGTACACGAACTGTAATTTAAACTACACGTTCATGCGGCTTCACAAATGCGGATACTACAACGTCCTTTTACCTCACTGACAGAACCTGCCCACCCCACAGTCACGCCTCCAACACTCCGAGTACTGTCTCTCAGTCATGCTTTCTCCCCTCCACCGGACTCAAGACTGCGCCATCCCGTGAGGTGATATCTGCTGCATTGGCAATCAATTCTGTCGCTCGGAGTCACTATGTGCAGAAGCCTCGGACTCAAACAGTTCTAGCGTTCAAACCTGGATATCACGACCAGAGTCTTCACAAGCGTTTCCAGCAGCGTACTCCAAGTCCGACCGCTACATTCATTGAAACTACGATACAGCGGGCTCCATCAACGACTCCCGCATCTAGTACATCCAGAACCAATCTAGCACTGCTGGACGGTATCTCTGGCTCAAGTACATTTATCGTCCCGGCGGCATCGCCCGCGTGAATACCTCTCCCGAAAACAATAGCCTTGGAAAGGTCATCGGTGCATCGGTTGCCGGTGCGATTGTTGCGACACTCCTTGTCTGCAGTGCAATCGGCTACTTCTGGTATCGCCGGCGTCATCCTAAGGTGTCTGGAACACCTCGTGAACGAACGGATATGCTGCCAGAACTAGATGAACAAGGAAAACGCCGGTTGCAGAGGTGAATGGGAAGATAGTTATCGGCATGAGGCAGCAGCCGAACTGGATGGGTTGTGTCCTAAGACACTGCAGGATATCTGATTTTGGCGCATAGGAGCAGCGTGTTTAATATTTGCTGGCTCTTAAATGGAGGGTGTTTAGTCTACCCGCTTAATTGTTCCTAGCTGCGACTTGACTGTGGGGCCAATGGTCGGGAAAGTTTATGCTATCTGCATGTGAGAAACTTCGGCGGGAGGTTCGTAGAATTATAGAGCTGTGGTAACCATTGCCCTGTTTTGCTTCTTCAGCTTAGAGGACTTGTTATTAGAAGTTCTACATAAAGCTATAAATTCGGGATGCACGTGAGAGTAGCACTATCCCCTGCTACGTAACGAGTTATGGTTGATAAAATAACCATACAATACATCTATCCAATCAACTGCTACTCCACTCTTTGCTGCCAAAATGATACTAGAATTTTTGCCAGTAGTGAGCACCATATTGTTTTGTTCTACTGAGTTTTAAGTAAATACTGAGGTTGGTGATTGAGCAATGTTGCTGACTTTTCATATGGTGACTGTTGCTATGCGGGTTTGTACGTGTATCACCTCAATCACCCCACAGGAACCTGAATATAAGCGGTAATATTAGGTACCATTATACCTTAGTATATAAAACCTCCTGAGTATATGCTATAACATTGTCTGTGGTGGTTGGGGGTGAGAGCAGATGGTTGTTGCGATATTCACGAATATATGTTTTCGTCGGTATTATGGTTTTATCAACAATAGCTACACGCCCTTAAAACTGTGCTGGAATGGCGGGGTTTTATAGCTCACTTACTTCATATTAGCGGCTTCGCCTCCTCTAGCAGCTGTGGTATCGCTAGTCTTATCGCATGCTTTCGGGTTTGTTAACCGTGTATCGGCCCGAGGTGATTTGCGCAGCCTCTGGATGAATTTAGACTAGGAGCTGAGTTTAGCCATTTTTACGCCGACTTCATGCATATGACACTTTATAATCGTAGTAAAACCGTAGACTTAATTGGACTCGAATACTAAAGGTGGCAAGGTGGGGTACGTAATATCAGTTCGCTTTGTGATTACTGCATATGTGGACATGGATGTGTAAATTATAATTATATCACTAGTCTGCAGATATCGGCGAAAGTGCCTGATATCTCATCCCCACAATTCAACCTATTCTTGTCTGCAATCCTGGGACGCGTATGGCCAGTTCACCTCGCTTGCAGCATTCTGCATAATGCGCGCGAGATGAGCCGCCTTGAGCCGAACCAGTGATATCGGATTACCCTACGGCCGAGATAAAACCCTCGGCCGACCCCAGTTGGAAGATAGGACATCAACATTCGTTCGCCACGAGAATTGACAAGAACAAGACCGTAGAAACCACCATAAGCGTTTACATCAGCCTAGTCAGCTCATCTGACTCTTTACCGGACCGCGACGTGCCAAGTCCTAGCTGTAATAGCGAAGAGCTCTTCATCTTCTTGCACAGCCTACCGGTTCGGCTTCGAAGTCTCCGGGCCGAACACAGTCCTCGTCCCGATGGCAACAGCGAATACTACAGTTTCCGGGTCTGGAGGCGGCTTCAGTAACAACAGCCCCGGGGGGGCCAATGACGTCTACAAAGGACTAGCAATTGCGGTTGCTGTTGTTGTGACACTCTTTGCTTGCATCGGACTCCTCTACATCTATCGGAAGAACCGGCCACTTAAAGGACGAGATCGAGAACACGATGTGCTGCCGTATTAGGTGCAGAGGAGAATGGCGGGGAAATAGGGGAGGCATGTTGAACTGGACACGGGAATGGCAGTGAGGCGAGTGAGGACGGCAGAATTGAGAGGAATGGCAATCGAGCGGCTAGAAGACAGATGAACTGGAGGAAAGGAGAGGCAGGAGGAGGAGGTGAGGGCGGCTGAGCTTCTGGGGATGATTAGAGGGAAGGTATATTGAATGTGAACGGAGAAGGATACTGTGGGCTATTTGGATTTGTGGTTCTCGAGTAAATGATGGGTGTGATACTCAAATATTCAATCTTTGTTAGATTTTGAGAAGTGGGAATTTAGATTACCGAATGGCTGTTTCCAGCGACGAATTGAGTGTGTGGGGTCTGGATTTTCGGGTGTCATAGTTCGGAAAATATATCCTGTTATGTGTGCTTTTCTTTTAGAGCCTCAATACAGTGGTTGTAGTCATAGCAACCCTTGCCCTCTGCTGCTTCTTCGGCTTGGTAAGTTTATTATTGAACGTTTAATGTGACCTCGGGACGGTTGCTACAGACATGTGGTCCTCTCACAACGGAGACATGGCGTCAACCTGTAGGCTTCCCGGACCGTCGCAATGGCGGTTTGGCGCGGCAGTAGCCGACTCGGAAGAGATGGGAGTGGGCAACGCGCGACCACTGCCGAAACATCACTACATACTAAATACTGCATTACCACAAAAGCCACAACCCGCTAGTATTATCATCACGTCCAGCATCACGACAATCTACATAACCAGGTAAAAATGCTTGTGGGATTCCATCTGTGAGTATGCGCACGCCGTCCACTTTCACCTTCGGCTTAAACGGTGTTTTTACCCACTGGCTTGATGTTCTCTGCCATGCTATGGTCGATTGTTGGTACTCAGTAGAGAAGATCTAAACTCAGTCTTAGTAAGGACGTACCGAAAGTGCTGTTGCATCCCACACATAGAATCACTCTATCTATAGATAGGAGCCTCACCTGCAGAATCTATAGACAGGATCGGTGCTCCATGTCTCTACACACCCAACTCATCGCAAAAGTGGAGACGAGAGAATAAAGAAAGGGAAGGATGGCCATAGAAGGAAGTGGAGAAATGATAGTGGCATCACAAAGTGATGAGGCTTAATTGATTTATAATTGGTGACCATGCACAATTCAATCTTAGCGAGTTCCCTTTCTAGTAAGTATACATTGCCGGAATGTATTTAAAGTACTCGCAGGCTTTCTCACAGATGCTGCTATTGGCACAGTCCAGCCTAGCACTTGCTCCCAAAGTTGCAGTTCGGCCAGTAGAAACTGAAGCCCTACTAAACTAACCTGTTGGAAACAATGCTCCTCCGAAACTAGAGTTTTCTTATAGTTAAATAGTTTAAGGAATTCAGTATCAGTTAATTATTGGAAACATGGAACACTAACCCCGTCTGTAGATTCTACACCATCTACATACCTATGAGATGATTCTATGCATGGGATGCAACAGTATTAACTAGAATCAAAAGAAATGGAGCTCGGAAAGTCCATCTTGTGTTAAGATTCCTTAAATGTACATGAATATTCAGCAGCCAACCATTGGGACCACGTTAACGCGGTGCCGGAATGATGAGGTAGTACACTGGCCTGCTTCATACATTATCACTCGCCTATCGAAAGCCAATCATATCTCGTCCCATAAGAGTTTCACCTCGCTACTTATGCAATCTTGGAAAATGTTCAGCCGGTTTATCTGGTGTAATGCACTAGGTAGGACTACCGCTAACCGAGTGGCGCATCTTTACTGTTGAGAAAAGACGGGTATTGTTGGTTTCGTCTCCGTAGCCGAAGGTGTGTCTCATGGACATGCATAGCGTCAACCCTAATATCACAGGGTCCGCCCGAGTGGAGGATTTGCGCTCAGCAAATCCGAATATAATTCTCCACATGTGCTCTGACTCTTGTTTCGGGTCCTCTGTAGGTACAGTGAATCTGGCAGTATCCGGTTGGTTTGCAGCGCCGCAAGAGGCATATGTAATCCCGATGATGATCTTTATTCGCTTTAGTCGCCCTAAGAGTTACTTGGACTGGGAGAATGGATAAATGAAAGTAACGGATCGAGCATCCTACAACGCTACAAATAAACCGAATACCGTCAGATTCTACGGTATCTTGCCTGCCACCAATAGTTACAGATACACCTTAGCATGTACCCCTACTATGACATAACACATTTCGGTTACTTGGTTACGCTTGTTCCTGGGGCTGAACTACCGTATTTTACACTCAGCCCTCAGAGCTGAGAACGTGTTTTGGTACGGCTGAACTTAACATCGAAGAGGCCCGTTTTGCTATATCAAGTCCCGGGAAGTAGAAGCTGTATGCGTGCATCGCTTGAGTGTATCTGTTCATGTATTGTTTCAGGATGGGTGTGGTGTAGAGTCGCGAAACCAAAGATCCTAAGTTGATACACTCCCTAGATAGAGAGCAGACACTACCAAACTCGTGAAGCAAAAGTATAACCGTAGATATCGACGTGATTGATGCCACGCACGAAGTCTTGGCATTCTTAGGCGGAGAGAGCTGTCGAAGGTGCGTGTGCTACCTCCTGAGTGCTCATCTGGTGAGGCTGAACTAGAACGATTCATCAACCAGTTCTCCCCTTACGTTCGTGTATCGCCTCTCCGCCATGCCTCCACACACCCGTCGAAGTCCTAGTCCTCAAAACTGTCCTGTCCCATGCGGGTCCAACTTTTGCTGCGCATTTAACCAATATTGCGCGGTCTCGGGCTCACAGTGTAGGGAGGGTACGGTCCCGAATACGGCCAATGGCAACTCTCTAGTCTGGACCTCAACTTTCCTCACCTCAGGAGTCGACACCAACGTTCAAACTATCGTGAATGTTTACAGTAGTTTGATCAATCCATCCGTCTTATCAGGCTACGTGACAGCAACATGGACAGCACCAACAGTAACAGGGAGCAATCCATCATCGAGAGGAGTAGCCTATCCAACACTGACGGCGAGTGTTTCCGGATCCAATACATTCCTCGTCCCGTTGCCAACATCAAGTAACAGTACTGTCGGACCCACCATCGGTACCAACGACCCACCCCAAGGGAACCTTGGAGTTATCATCGGCCCATCGCTTGCGGGTGGGGTCGTTGTGGCATGCCTTGTTGGCTACATCTATTGGAGGCGTCGTGTCAAGGGACTCGGGGCGCCTAAAGCACCTGAACAAGGCATCGACGCGATGTCAGAGTTAGGCGGTATATTGGATATGCCTGTTACTGAGGAGGGGGCTACGGTCGAGGGGCAAGGGAACATGGCTGAACTAGACGGGAGAAGGGCTGGGTGGCGACGTACAACGGCCGAAATCGAGGGGCGATGAGGAGTGTATCCTAGAGGTGAAGGTTAAAGGGCACAATGAAGGGTTTTCTGGCTATGGTGGTTCGCTATAGTGTAGGTGGGATAGAGGGAGGTGAGCGCAAGTGGCAGATTTAGTTTAGGTAACTGGGGTGATTGTTGGGTGTCATTGTATGGAAAGTTTCTTGTGCATATCTGTCTGGGAAAGTTTCACTGCGTTGATGATGGAAGAAATACGGGTTGACTGATGGTGTGTATGTGGATCCGGTAATCTAGATTGCAGTTCGTCGAGTTACACGCCCCGCGGGAGTGGCCTCATGCAGTATCACGAGGGATCAATCTCTGGCCGAATTCTTTACACTGTATTATATCAAATATGATAGCTTATGAGTGTTTCGATAAATAACTTCCCTTCCCTAGTACACTATCTAATAAGGCTTCTGGTTTGACGTACACTGATCGTTAACACTAAATCAGCCCCACCCTTGGCTATTGAAACCTGGCCACTGGACCGTAGATTGATCGAGAATTATATCTGTCTTTGAGTGAGTGCACACTATACGAGAGGTAGCAAATTTCCCGTCTCAAAATGTGGTTTCAGCCTGCAGTGGCTTGTTCGGTTATAGAAGGTATATTTTCGGGGCCTGCAGTCATTCGAAGAAAAAAGAATCCTGAACCATCATTGACTGTCACTGGTAATAGGCTCTAGGCAGATGTTTCTAGTATTATCCGGAAAAACTCAAGTAGCAGGGGTTGGGTATGCTGCAGGATGTTTGTTTGTAATCATATTGCATTCAGCCGCTTGCGGCTATGGCATATTTAACACTTTTCGTCCCCGCTTCTTCCAATAACAAAAATGAAAGCAATGTCGCGAGCCCCATCAAACCCCAACAAAGGAAAATCGCCATGCGGAAGGATGTTGGGACGAACACTAACACTCTTGCTGCTGATGTTGTAGAAAGACCGCTGATGGAGCGGCGTATTTTCTAGCGACGCAGGCGTGCCTAAAGCTCTTCCCACAACGCAACATGTATTGGAATTTTGACTTCTGGCCACTTACCGGTCAGGTTTGTTGGCTGCTGAACAATAGCCGCCAATGACGTAGATCTTCAGGTTGCCAATGAGAAATAATTACACCGGATGGAATGCGACCTAGCACTTACTCCTACAACTATTAGTAGTGGAAATGGTTCCGGGCACGGCGGCTCCACTGATAACAGCTCGCTGCTATCATGCCGACACTACGTAGGCTTGTGGTGGGGTGGCGTAGACTACAATGATTGGGATCGGAAGCGTCATCCTGGTGGGCTTCGAGGAATAGCCTAGAGAACCTCTTCAAGAGGATGGGGTAAAGGGAGTCCTCGGGAGTATACATGACTGTTGTCGACAGCGTAGGTTGGTGAGCAACGCTCGCGTTTGCGTCACGGGTGACAGATGCGTTACCAGTATTCGGCGAACTTTCAACTATCGGCTGGGTGGTTTCCGGATACGATTCAGGACCTGTTGAGAAAAGATTTTCGATGGTTTAACTAATTGAGGAAAACCCCATGTACATACATGTTCGTCAAATTCGAGTACTATATAACGATCTTAAGATCAAAAGATTTGTGTGAAGCCCTAGCCCAATTGTGGAAGGTATGAAGAGCTGTGAGCACGGTACGTACAGTGGTAGCTTAGCCGCCTTCTATCGAAATTTGACTACTTAGATATCTCGGTAGCGTGGCTGGGCGCTATAAGATACATGGACTGTTGTGGCTGTTTTCGGTTCCTGGAACGCACCCAGAATTGGGCTGGTTTAGTTGCCCGGCAGCGCTACCGAGATATGCATGCAGGTACATACTTAGGTACGTTATACATCGCAGCCGTGTGACTGAGAGTAGTTTCTTGACCAACGTACGATTTCTGCTTGTTCGTGCGGCTGAACTGTTGTTACTTTCATCACGGAGAGCTCATTAGGTACGGCTGAACCAGAGCGATTCATCAACGAGTTTCTCTCCTCACGTTCGAGTATCGCCTCTCCGCCATGCCTCCTCACATCCACCGAAGCCGTAGTCCTCAAAATTGCCCTGTCCCATGCAACGTTCAAACCAGCGTGAGTGTTTACAGTAGTCTGATCAACCTTTCCGTCTCAGGTTACGTGACAAGAACATGGACAGCATCAACGGTAACAAGGAGCGGTCCGTTTTCGGGAGGAGGAAGCTATCTACCACTGACGACGAGTGTTTCCGGATCAAATTCATTCTTTGCCCGGTACCGACAGCAAGTAGCACTACTTACGGGTACGGAGGCACCATCGGTACCAATGACACACCCCAACAGAACCTTGGAGTTATCATCGTCCCATCGCTTGTAGCTGGGGCCATTGTGACATGTCTTGTCGTCTACATCTATCGAAGCTGTCGTGTCAGGGTGCCTAAAGTACCTGAATAAAACATCAACGGGCTGTCAGAGTTAAGCAGAATATAGGGTATACCAATTGCCAGAGAGGGGACTCCGATCAAAGTGTGAAGGGGGATGGCTGAACTAGACGGAAGAAGGGCGGAGTAGCAAGATAAGTCGAAGGGATGATGAGAAGGGGTGAATCCTAGGAGTGAAGGTGAAGGGGAACAATGAGGGTTATTCTAGTTTTTACGGTTCGTTGTGATGTAGAAGAGGCGGAGATAGGAGAGCAGTCGCAAGTAGCGAGTTCGGGGCGGGTGACCGGGGTGACCGGGGTGATCTTCGGGTATCCTGTATGAGAAGTTTTTTGTGCGGTCTTTCTGGAAGAATTCCATTGGGTTAATGGATGTCGTGCATGTTGATCCGGTAAACCAGCTTTTAGTATGTTATACGTCGTGGTGGAGTGGCGTTGATTTGACGGTTCAGTGCAGCGTTAGTGAAAGCCTTGGAGATCTATGGCGACAACTATTAAGTTTAACTCTTCCACACTACATTAGGCGGTGAACTACATCGTAATTTTGATCTTACAAAGTTTGCTCCAGAGAGGATTTAGAGGTGACAAGATTCGCTACGAAGCGAAAATAGAAGCCTGGTTTATAAAATCAAAGGACACCCAGGCATACTATGTGCGTTTTACCGGGGGTGGGGAGAATAATGTGCCCACGATTATTCCAACGCCACAAGCAAGAGTGGCTGAAGTGGTCATTTATAGTAATTACGTTATCGGGGTGAGACACCCACCACTATCACACGAAGGCTTGAATTTTCTCTCTAACTTTGGCCGGCTTATCAACAAACCAAGAGACTACGACCGTAACTAGCAATCAACACACAAGGATGGACTAACTTCTTAGACCCCAAGTCTATGCCTTGAAAATTGTGGGGCTAGTGGACGCTATGTTTCCCGGGGGGGGGGGGGGGTGCCACAGATGATCACTCGGGGCGCAACTTCCGCCCGTCCACTGCACTCACGTATGAACAATGAACATGCGTCTGCAATAAAGGGTCAATTAGCGACCTACATTAAGGAGAGAATTAAAATGATCCATGTTATGGACAAGTTTCTGGCCCGAGTGATGGATTGTAGCTTGTGGAAATGTCGATTCACCTGCAACGGGACTCCGAGATCCTTTTTTCTTTATTAATCTTCTTCTGTTTTAAGTTAAAAAGTTTGTCACTTGACTCAGAGACCAATGGAGGGGATCTAGGGAGGATATGCGTTGAGAGTACAGAAATGGTCCCTTCTCAAGCACGGACAACGCGAGGTGCGATAACATGAAGACATTATAATTTATACAGTAGTCTGTTTCTCTCACGAGCCAAAAGGAACATGTCGAGAATCGAAAGCGGAAGGGGAATATTATTGCCCGGGGCGTGACTGTTCCTTGTGCATCGGAGATTATGGCAAGTCTTGGTTTAATGGGCTCCGCAGAGTGGACGCTCTGAATCAGCCACCGCGGGCCGAATGAGCAGGGATGGGAAATGGTTTTATAGAGTATTGACTCAAGTTGTCCTTGTTCTTATCACTAGTAGCCAATACCAATGCTGAAACTGCAGTGGTTGCCTTGGATGCAGCTGCTTAGCTTATCTTCGGACGCTTTCTGTAGGTAGCGGGAGCGGGTATATTTGCTGAGCTCTCTAAGAAGCTTGCGCTTTGGTGACATTTTGATTTAGAGGTATAAGTAACACGATGTATACCTATGGCGGTACTGCATAATGGACCTTAAAACTGTTCACTGCATCGTCCGCATAAGCCACTCTATGCACTTTACAGTCTCACAGTCTCACACTCATACATGAAGTGGGATCTACCAATCAGAATCCTTACAACCAAGCGCTTACTATTCCCTTCCGAGCGCTTCAACTTATCTGAGCCTGTAGGGGATAACATTCTGACGTTACATAGACAACAATAACTGTTCCAACGTCTTTCTAAAAAACAAACTGTCGTGCATGAGCTTGCTCACCACCGTACCCTTACTTTTGGGAGTCTCTGGTTGTATCTTCTTTTCGAACTCTTCCTGTTGGATACAACGTTTAATTCGAGCGCTCCTTTTCGCGACAACATTCCATCTAGGAGTTGGTCGCTGAGAGTTTGCGGTATATCGGTGGTTTTAGAGCTAAGCTTGTTGAGATGGTGTTTGGTGGTTAACACTTCGGATCCTGATTCCGGCAATCCCGGGTAGGACCTTTTTGCTCGACGTTTCCCTTGCTGTAGCATGAACACCCCATTTACCACCACCTAGGAGTTTAACAGCCGGTATACCGCATCATGTCCACCTGTCCTCTTCGTGCTAGCGTGGTATTTCCCCTAGTTCATTACCAAAAGTCGTAGACCTTATCTTCAAATCGTATGGTATTGTATCAACCTAGCACAGAGTTCCCGACAATTTGTTTCAATTCATATATGCATGAATTAAAATTTATGCATAATTTATTCTGGGGTGAGCCAAACATCCCGTTTACACCGGCAGCATCAAAAAATTATCCGCCCACCACAGCAAGGCAACTATAACTTTATTGATAAGTTGGGAGGACAACATGTGCTACGTCAGTGATTGTTGGTTCTGCTCAAGACATGTGCAATGTGCTTGGAGAACACCTCAGCGATTCTCTCGGCTAGCCAGCGGACGTGCGCTAGACAACAACATCCATTGGAGCGATAAAATCATCATTTCCTCTTGTCTACAGGAACATGGATCCGTCTGGGATTGGGGTGCGGTGGGTAGGGTTGAGAAACACGTGGGTCTTATTGTAGAAGCTCAGACAGCATTAGTATTGCGCATTAGCATTGTGGAGCGTCAGCACTTGGATAACAACCGGGATCGACCCGGACAAGGGGATGAGGGAATATTTAGATATACTCGGCACCGCAGCAGACGTGCGCGAGACTACAATGTCCATTAGGCGACCTAGTATATTAACATCGCGATAAAAGCCGTCAATGCCCGAAATTTATTGAGGGTAAGGACATTTTGGAACGGCTGGCAAAAATTATGTAACAAAGTAGCTCGAGATTTGTCAAGTGGAGATTATGTCATTCGAGTTCGTCAATCATCATCACATCGCGTTGTGCCTCTTCTTCTTCAGTGTGGCAGAGACAGCCTCTCGGTGGCCATCCCTCTCCCTCTCCCTCTCCCTCTCCCTCTCCCTCTCCCTCTCCCTCTCCCTCTCCCTCTCCCTCTCCCTCTCCCTCTCCCTCTCTCTCTCTCTTCCTCTTCGCTCTCTACTTATCTATCTGCTCACCGATTAGTTGCCAATCTTTCTCCGACTACATTGTCGCGTCGAATTTGCGAATTTCACATAAGCCGCAAATAAGTACTGTATGTGACTCAGGCTAAATTATAAATCGAAAAAATCTAAAATTGCGGGCTAGAACTGAACGGGAGCGAAGCTCCTGTTCCAAAAACCCTCGGTGGGACTCGAGTAGCACATTAGTCAGGTATCCGAAGGCGTTAAATGTATATTCCCACACCGATCCCGGTTCTCGCAGATAGAACGGGTTTATCTGCAGAAGTTTAATGTTGTTTGAACTGTGAAGGAGTTCATGATTGATGTTACGTCAGTGCGTGAGGAGGTATGTATATATCACGTGACAGGGGTTTACCGACCCAAAAGGTTCAATTTCACAAATCGAAACTTTTTTGAGTTTCCATCCCTGGAATGCCACACCTAAAAGGTAAGGTTTTGATTCCTGCTAAGGTGTAAATAACACACTTTGGTAGGTTATATTATGCGACGAAACGATTTAGAATAAACGCTTTTGTTATAATCAAGATTCATTCGGCCGCCAGCGGCCATGGCATAAGTACAGAACGTCAAATTCCCATCCCCGACGCTTCTGCACCCAGAGGTCTATTCCAAGTTGCACCTTCCTTAACAACACTCCTACTGCACGGAGAGCTAAAGGCCTCTTTTTCCCTTATAGCCCTAATAGACGCTCTCATGGGTATCTACAATTAATCACAGCTATGCAAATTGAAGCACCCGACAAATACATTACCAGTGCCGAGCTCGGGTCCAAGAAGAACATGGCACACAGCGGTAGTAGGTAATACGCGCCTCCCTGCGTACCATCCAGTCCTTCGAGTCAGGGCAATTTGTGAATTCCGCAGGCCTCCCATCTTTCAAATCCTTGTTGAATGGCTGGTTTGCGGCTATGCATTTGGGTACACTCAACTGAAACACCAAGGTTAGCCCTTAAACTTAGCGAAACGACATAATTAGGGCTGCGAGAATATTGCATACAGCGCATTGTAGATTCCCATTATCGTCGACATACGGATCTTTTCCATTACAATTAGGGTCCCCATTGTAAAAATCTTTCGGCGTGGCTGATCCTTTTTGCCATATTTTTTGGGTGAGGCTAGTGTAAGGGTGATCTCCATCGTCTGGGGGCTTGTTAGCTGGCACTGCGCTGTATGACTAGTGACAATTCTGCTTACTGGTGTCCTCAAGGGTATAGGTTGTGTCTGTTGCATGTGTACCTGCATCGTGAGTCTCACAGCTCAGGTCCGTTTGATATGCAGTTGGTGTATGAAAATATGCCTCAGGAGAGCGGCTCATATCAGTGCAAACGGATATGCAAACGGATAAGAGATATGGAGACGAATATGGCTGTGAATATGGGAGACAAGTCTGTATATGTATACGGGCCTTCAGGGCCTCGAGAGATCTGCCAATCAACAAGTCTAAGAAGCATCCAAAGTAACAGTGTCAGAGTCTGCATCATAATACCATTTGTTGCAGACGCTATTGCTATCATATCCTGTACAATTGAGAATGCCGTATTGTTGTTGGGCCGTTGCCAGAACATTGGTGTTGGGACTGACACATTGTTCAGCTAACGAAGAATTTCACTGCCAAAAAGCTGGGACGGGTAGAGCTGCGTTTGAGCCGCCCCTCATTGGCAGACACTCGCTCCCCGCTGCTAGTGTGAATCACGGCTTAGGAACGGAATGTTCAAATTTTGAAACCCGTCTTTTGGCCGACGGAAACAAATACTATCTTTAATAGCGGGACGGGACGGGATCCCGACCCCGTTCAGAATCTGTGATTCACACTATCCGCACTACTTCGCCTATGCCCACGGAGAGATGAAAATAACAAGCATACCTGGCTGAGATAACTAAGTTATTCGCTTTTAGCGACTGGCTCAATATACTGCATGAGTTGATCAAAGATTTTTGACGACAGATCCGGCAGGGAACCGGTCATTATCTGGGCCCAGTTAGCGAAGCTAGCAATATATCAGTATGAGCAGTTAATAAATACTTGAGTAAAACCACCACCGCTGCACAGCTTTAGAAATTTGTCCGGGTCGTTTTGAACCGACACAATCATATTTGCAACGCCCTTTCGGTAGTTGTTGGTCATGTCAGTAAGCTTCGACTAAAAGTCTGATATCTGCACTGCTTCCGCATTGGAGTTGTCACTTTGAGGGAACATGTAGTTGGCGATTTGTGATGCTCCACCAGCGAGAGCCGACATTTCAATAAAGATAACCTTAGAGTCGACAAGCGTTAGATATTCTTTGTTTATCTAGTTTTACACAGCGCAATAGTCAGAGCATTTTCATCTCAACAAAACTAGTTGACTAACCGCGAACAGAGAAAATGACGATGATATCATAATACCTAACATCCTCCCGTCGACTGCTGTACCATGTGGCGGATTGACCGTATTCACGACGTCTGCAACCTTGCCGCTATATTTCAGGCTTTAGTAAAGGGTGGGGCCTCAGGATTTAAATCTGACTCACAGTGCCGAAACCTGAGTATCACCTATAGCGTTATAATACTGGTTGAAGTATTGGTAAATAGCTGAACAAATCAGTTTGGAGTCTGCAATTACCCGGATGGGAACTATACCATATATATTCCAGACAGTCTGAAATCTCGAGTTAGACTGACCCATCTAATAATGAAGCGTACTTACGTAGAATTGCTGCGAAGAATCCCATTCGTTGTTTGCGGAATCAAGGGGATTGAAAGTATTGTCGATGATGGTGTCGCAAGTCAGGCCGGCATAATACTAAAAGTGTGATTAGAGTGGAATAGGTACTGAGAGACTACAGAAAGCATTGTGCGAATCCCAACCAACACAATTACCCATGTTATTCATCCACCAATCTTACATGGGGTCAGTCGTGGTAAACTATTTAAGTTGATGTGAAGAGCAGCCGGACTCGAATATACGACTCCATATCCAATGTTTCCCAACAGGATGGTTGGAAAGCCCTTCGTAAGGTTAGAATTGGCCAGCAACCAAGTGTGGTATTGTGACTTACGTTGCAGCGCTGGGAGCACATGCCGCTATTTCGGGTGTTATTGGGTTTCCGTTACCATCTGTTTGTGGGGCGGAATCCCATTTGCGACTGCTACCAATATGGTGAGGGTCACCCCGATGAAGTTGCCTAACATAGCAGGGTAAGAGGACAAAGAATCAGTCGATATAATTCAAAACGAGAAATTGCTCGCCGCGAAACTGATGATGGAACTGCAATGTCCGCAAGCTAAAAAAAAGTGAATAGGTTCCAGCAAGTTATTGTCAGTGTTCGAAACGGGCCCGGCCGACTCGCGGGCTTTCGGGCCGGCTTTGGCAGGCCAGGCCGGACCGGTAATTTGGAAGCCCGCGCTAAGGGGGGCCGGCCTGGCTTATTGTTTGAAAGCCTCCGGGCCGGGCTGCATATCTGAAACATGAAAATCAGGGGCGAAACACCCTATGGGATACTGTTACCTCCTACTATTGTCACTAGTTCGAGGAGGACCAACGAAAAAATAACCACTATTATTAGTATTCAGTAAGTGAATTCATACCGTCATGGATTCTCAACCGGCCCGAAAGCCCGCAGGCCGGCCCGGCCCGGCCGGTTTTGAACACTGGTTATTGTAAGCTTTTATACGCACAGCAGTTATTTCCACGACTCCGCCCCCGACCCCCCACGAAGATATGTCGTACCTATCCTCAACTTTCGTCAGCCGGGTTTACCGCAAATTCTGTTGAGCGCTGAATGAGCCCCCGGGATTGCTACACGTGGGGCCCAAAACGCTACAACGCTACATGCCCGGAACCGGGTGCAGTGGTGTATTCCCTGGAGGATCAACTGTCCCAACGCGCTGGACGTTATTGTTCTCAATACCCGCCATTAAATCAGGCCCCAGTACGTACCTGCAGATCTATCTGCGTATATAAGGCACGAGCACGAGCACGAGCAACACAATTTGATTCGCCCATCTCGACCAACGCTCGGGATTTTATTGCATTCTAGGTATTTCCTTGAAAGCAAAGCTGAAACCTACAGGAACCAGAGTAAGCTGGTGATCACTGTAGATGTAGAATATCAAATACGCACTCACCTCGAAGTGTCCATTGCATGGTAACAAGCGGAATGACGTGCAACTTGACCTAGCAGTTGAACCCTAGAACAAGGCAGGTGCCACAATCATGGAGTGAGTTTTCTGCGAGTAAGATACCAGTATAATTTGCAGCCTCGTGGTGTAAATTGTGAGGATCTTACAGTACGATCCCAGCACATATAATGATCTGCGCCTGTGGAGAAAGCACAACTCCTGCCCACGTTGTTCAAACTCTGCCAAAAGATAAGCGGTAGTCGTAGTTTCAAGCGGCCGACCGACAGTGCGAAGATTTTCTAGCATCAAGCTCTGAATCAAATATGTAAACCCCCTGGAACACTATGTAAAGGGCTTGGCAGATATTTAGAGTAGGTTTCAACTATTACATATCAATAATTAACACATACGTGCGTAGTAAATCGAACAAACTCGTATTCCTGATACCGATCAGTCGAATTGTCCCAGCCTATGGCCCAACCCGCCTGTCCACGTCCTGCTCCACCATTGCTCGGGCCCATGTAACTTTGAACTATTATCCAAAGTCAGCCCAGAAATGTTATGCACTCAGTTACTAGCGGTGGTGTACGTACCAGAGATATTCAACTACGCAGGGCTGGAGCTGCAGAGTTACAGGCTATGCTCTAGATAAATAAAACGTTGGGTTCGCTTCTTAGCTGCGATGAGACGTGCTTCTAGCTTACCTTGATTTTGACGCGCAGCTTAGCGCAACATTTCACCAGTCTAGTCCAGCAGGGTCGGACTAGACTAGACCCGGTGAAAACATTAACTTGGCGGTTGTTTGATCTGTGGACTAAGTCCCATTGACTACCGGATGTTATGGTAACGGTCTCCCAGTAATCCATATATCAACCCAAGCGAATGACGTCGTTCCAGCAGGTAGTATAGGTTTTTGCCACGCTGACTGCAGCATGCAATCTGTTGCCATTGCTTGCAGGTCGCTGGCGCGATGTAGAGAACTTTCCCCACGTGCCTTCCGAAATATTATAGCAATAAGGCTGGTGGCAGATTTTTAACTTCTGAAGGAAGGACCAACTACATCACCAGTGCGATGAACGATTTGGTGCACGAGCCAACGGCACAACGGCACTGCAGGGTACCCCCGATGCCGTTCTTAAGTTTTTCGCTGCAACACCGTCCGTGTGTATCGCTTCCGTCCGATCCTGAGCGACGCGGCAATCGGTGACGGTGAGTTGGCCCTATAACAATTGTCTTGGGGGGTTATAGAGCGGTTGAAGCACAGGATTTGGTACTGAGTTTCGGAGCAGGTAAGAGACTCTGATAGCCTTGTCATCGTGTATCCTCTCAGTGCCTTCTGCCGAAGGTCTGTGGCCCAAAAATCCTCATCGTCGCTACGGCAAAGCAGGTATTTACTAGTCCGAGGTGTTTCGAATATACTGTAGATTGTTGCATAGGATACGTTCCTGGACCAATCTACCGGCTAAATTTGGCGAGATTTGTTATGGGATCTCACTAGTAGTAGCACGTTCGATTTTTGAGACAATAGGGCAACGTCGGCTAGTCAACCTTATCTTAAAACGGTGTGTCGAGCCAGCGAAGATAGAGAGACTGCGGTTATGCAGCTTACGCTTATTTATTCCGGGGTAGCGAACGCTCGGGATAGTGAAAATTTCACTTTTCACCGGTAACACCGCATCGTACCCTCCCGACCCTTTTTTTTGTTTTAATCATTCTGCATTCACTCTAATTAGAGTATGGCAGTACCTAATTCCCCTCCCCTCCGGATGACCGGCTAGGTGGGGGAGCTCCCCTTCTTCTACCCTTCTTCCCCTTTGACAAACGAAACGATCGCATTCATCGATTCTGCCCTGAAGTTCTATCTCCCACCTCCGCGGGAGTCGTTGGTAGGGTCTCGACTGAGCGTAACATACCACATGTCGGCAAACTAAGTATAACTACCACTCGGCCAAAATTCAACTATAACACCTACTAACGTCATCCAACACCACTATATAACCGTTACTTCCTTTGTGACTGCTATATGGTGCATCCCGTCCAGGAAAGTACTGGCTGCCAACCGCACGGATGCATGCGTGCCAATGAGTCTGAAGCGAAAGTTACCAGGACAGATGAAGGAAAGAAAGCAAACAGAAACGGATTATGCATTTGCAGACGTGACTGGCATTCGACTAGATCTGAAATGCTGCTCGTCTGTCGTGCTGAGCGCTATGTTGCCTGTGTGGGGTAGTACAGCTGATGATCAGATTACCATGATAAAACGCTTACAACTCATGATCTGCACCCCTAGCACAATCCCGCTCAACCGGCCTCGCACTTTCCCCCCCGTGTCCTCCCCTTGTCATTCCTGCTGCCAATCGCGAGCTCGCGTACTCCTACTCTATATATTTACTAGGTCGGTGCTTGGGAATATTTAATTGTCGTCTTGCTTCGGTAGAGGATCTGGGAACGGCCCGGGGGCCACGGACCGGGTATAGTCCAGGATGTTGGCTGCGGGATACGCGCTGGGGGAGGGATTGAAGGATAGAGGTAATATACACAGAACGAGACCGGAACACGTGGGTCGGAGGTTCGGGGAGTAAAAGGCACTGATACTATGGGACAGTCAAAATGGAACGATGCAGTGCGTTAATACAGGTGCCATTTCCCTTGCTCTTTCAACGCCTGTTCTAGCCATGCATTTTCGCCTCGTGCCATGGTTTCTGGGCTTGGTAGCTGTGGGTTCCACGCCGTGTCGTTTCCGCCGTAGTCGCTTTGGAAAAGGAACCCTCGATGCATCTCCAAAAATGGAATGCAACGCAAAAGCCTCTTCATCAGTTCCATAGGCACAAAATCGCTCTCAGAGAAAGCTGTGCGGTTAGTAGCCTGTTGATCGAACTTGAGTAGTTTAAGGTTAAGGGATCAGATTACTCCCGATAAAGCTCTTATCGCTTCCGTACCCTTCCTTGCTCCTTCCCCACCGTTACATTCCAGATAGGCAGCTGTCGTTCCCCTGCTACCGCCTTCTACCGCCAATCACATCAAGCATGCTCTCACATGATTACTCCTCTCTCCTCCCACTTTCTCCCTAACGCCGCACGCACTTCCTCATGTCGCCCCTCCCCCTCCTCCTCCTCATCGTCTCCAACACCCTTGCTGTAACTCTCCCTGAACCCGTCTTCCCCCTTTACCCCCGTCGCAAATTCTACCTCCAACTCTTTCGCCGAGGAGGCCTACGAAAAATGTAAAGAGCTCGACATCGGCCCACACGGCCCGCATCTGGACGATTTAACCTCCGACGATAGCAACGGACGGCATTTCGAAGCGGGTAGTAAGTTTGCATACTGGGCAGCTGCATAGAGCTCGGAAATAATGCGGGATGAGGGATGATCTCAGCATCAATCATATGTACGTTCTCGTAGTGACCCGTGCGAGAGGAGGTGCTATCTAACACCATTTGTAATCTATAGAATCACTCCAAGTACGGTCGCCAGAAGAAGATAATCGAGAGTCATCCGGTGTGGGCGGACTGTTGAGGGTTCTAAGTCACAGAGATAGGCAAGGGTGAATCTGCAGAAATTTGACGTTCTTGAATTATGAGGTAGCACAAGATTGATGCTACGCCAAGTGCGTTAGGCGGCTACCTCGATCTCAACTGATTCAATTCACGGATTGAGATTTTCTCGAGCTTCCATCTCTGGAATGCCACGTCTAATTGGTAAGGTTTAATTCCCGCTAAGCTGTAAACTACACACTCTGAGTCCGGCGAATGTTTGGAATAAATGCTTTCGTTGCTGTTATAATAATAACACATTCGACCGCCAGCGGCCACAGCATGACTATGTAAGGACAAAGTACCAAATCCCCCATCCCCGACGCTCCCACACCCAAAGGCCCCTCCCAAGCCGTACCCCCTAACAACACCCCTATGGCACAAAGAGCTCAAGGCCATTTACCCCCTCCTGCACCCTAATAATCCCTTTCGTGGGTGCATACAATTAACCACAGGTTGCGTAACACCCGATCGAAAAATCCTTATTGCCGACCTGGGGCCCAAGATAAGAACATGGCACACAGCGCGGGTTAGCGAATCCATTATAGAATCGCAACCAATCTCTAACATTAGGGCAATTTGTGAATTCTGGGTGGTCATCATAGTTATGAACATCGAATACCTCGTTTATAGCTATGCACTTAGTAATAAACGACTGAAGCACCAAAGGTTAGCTGTTAAACTCTGCGAAATTGTATAGTTAGTCTACGAGAATATTTGCGTACAGCGCATTGTAGGACCCCATTATCATCGAGATATGGATCTTTCCCGTTACAATTGGTGTCCCCAGCGTACAAGCTCGTTGGTGTGCTCCAGCCATTTTGCCATATTTGTTGAGTCAGTTCTGTGTAATGTTTGTCTTTATCATCTTGGGGCTCGTTAGCTGGAGCTGCTCCGTATGACCAAGGGGATACTTTTGCTTACCGATCATGTTCTGAAGGGTATAGGTTGTGTGAGTGTTTGCATCATACCACCATTTGTCGCAGACTCCATTACCGTCGTATCCTGCACAATTGACCCGGTTGGTTGTTTTGGCGATGTCCATAGGATTGGTGTTGGGGCTGAATTATTGTTTAGCTGACGAAGAATTTCACTATGCCAAGTATTTGGGAAAGGGCGGGGGCAGAGCTCGTTTGAGCCGCACCTTATTGGTACGGCACTCTCCGCTCCTAGTGTGAACCACGGCATGGGAACGGGATGTCCAAAACTCGAACCCCGTTCAGAACCCGCGATTCACACTATCCGTTCCGATCCGCACTACTTCTCTTACACCCGCGGAGAGGTGAAAAGAACAAGCAAACAAGCATACCTGACTGAAACGACGAAGTTATTCAGTTGTAGCGACAAGCTCAATACATACAGTTTGAGTTGATCAAGGATGTTTGACGTCTGATCCGGCAGGGAACCGGTCATTCTCTGAATCCAGTTAGCACAGCTAAAAATACAGCGGTATGGGTGGTCAATAAATACTTGGGTAAAACCACCGGCGCTACACAGCTTTAGAAATTTGTCCGGGTCGCCTTGAACCGACTCGATCATGCTCGCAATGCCCTTTAGGTAGCCAAGAGTCATGTCGGAAAGTCTTGACTGCACGCTTGCTATCTGCACTGTTTCCTGATTGTAGTTGTTTCCACCTTGATCATACATGTAGTTGGCGACTTGTGATGATCCACCAGCCAGCGCCGACATCCCAATATAGATAACCTTGGACGTGAGAGACCCCAGAAACTCTTTGCCTATCTAGTTTTGTGCAATGCAATGGTCAGAGGATTTTCATCGTAAATATACGAACGGATTGACTAACCGCGAACATTGCAAATGACGAAGCTATTAAAATACTCAACAATTTCCCGTCGACTTGTGAATCGTGTGGCGGATTAACCGCTAGCACGATATCTCCAACCTTGCCACTATATTTTAGACATTAGTAAAAAAACGGATAGAGCTTTAGGGTTTAAATTGGATCCACATTGCAAGAGCCTGGGCATCGCCGATGGACACATAATACTGGCTGAAGAATTGATGAATAGCTGAACAAATTAGTTTGGAGTCTGCAATTATTTAGAAGGGAACTATACCATATATATTCCAGACAGTCTGAAATCTCGTTAGAACACCCCGTCTACAGGAGAAGCTTTTTTCTACTTACGTAGAACTGCTGCATAGAGTCCCACTGGGTTTTCCCAGAGTCAGGGGGATTACATGTGTCTCCCGCGGTGATGATGTTGCAAGTCAAGCCAGCATAATGCTAAGTGTTGCTTAGAGTTTCCAGAGTAAGCGCGAAAGGTGGCAGAGGGACCTACGTTGTATTTCAAAAAGCACTGTGCGAATCCCAGAGTATCGCATTCGTCGCGATTCGTCATCCACCAATCCTGTAATAGTCAGTCATGGTGCACCTAAACTATCCCAGTTGATGTGGAGTAGCCGGACCCGAACATACGAGTCCATATCCAATGTTTCCCAGCATGATGGATTGAATGCCCTATGTAAGGTTAGAATTCGCCGGAGTCATATGGGACTAGGTTTACGTTGAGCCGCTGGGATCACACGCCGCTTCTTCGGGGGTCAGTTCGTCTACGTTTAGTTAGCGGGCTGGTAGGCTTGCGAGGAAGACGGTCTCACTGAGGACTCCTGCGCGCATAGACTTGGTGATCGTAATTTTGTTTGCCGGCGTCGGGGACGGACTTGCGACTGCTATCCACAAAGCAGCCACTGCGACGAGTGTAGGGAAAGCGCCTAACATGGCCAAGAATCCGCGTATGTAATTCAGGAAGAAGAACTTTGCTTGTCTGCAGGACAAAAAAAATATGTGCCGGAAGTAATTGTAGGCTTTATATGCACTGCAAGTGTTTTCACGACTTTGCCTCAAAGACTAATTGTATCTATTTCGCTCAACTCTCGTCAGTCGAGTTCTTCGAGAACTTCACAATTGCTACACGTGGCGCTCAAAAAGCCGCAATGCTACACACCTGTCCTCACATACTCCCAGGACTACTGGTAGAACCGTGCACCATCACCACAGTTTAATTCGTCAATCTCGACCTTGTTACCTTCCGGGAATACCCTTGATAATCTAGACTGAGCCGGAGTTGCAGTAATGTAGAATACCAATATCTGCACTCTCCATTTCGTAGGATCAAGCGGAATGACGTGCAGAAGTTAAGCTCCCAAATAAGGCGGTGGAGTGATTACTATGGTATGTACTAGCATATGGCAATAGATAATTTTGCTCTGCGACCCTACGGCTGTACGGTAGGTATTTTAGTGGTTAAAGTTATCGTATTGCGGCAAAAATATATGCTAGCAAGCGGAGTTAAGGGCAACAGTGTACTAGGGTACTCTGCGGATATAGATAAATAAAAAATATAAAAAAAGGTCAGGTTCGCTTCTTAGCAGCGATGACACGTGCTACACCACTAAGCAGATTCCAGCGACCTAATCCGGAATTGACACCCATCGCCGAGTACCTTTCAAGCTCATACAATCTGCGCTCATAGCTGTGCTTACATTTATCCACTCCGTATGGGATTTCATGGGTACGGGGAAAACGGAGTTGAAGAGCGCAAAAGGAGTAGATCATACAGCTTGCAGGGTTGGGATTAATCTTGTCCACCGCAGCAGCCACGATGAAAAGGAATGTTATAGAGGACACGTGCGCACTGCAGGAGCCTTGCTAGCATTTTTAGGTGGAAGAAACCGAAACGGGAAGAACGGATATAGAACAAATCCGCCCGCCACTGCTTCATTTTATTCGCTCGCTACCGATTCCTCTCCCCCCCCCTCACTGATACATCAACTGCACACACGTAAATTTGTGCTGCCAAGTAGCACATCCGGGTCCGCCATAAACATAATGGTACGTCTCATCACAGTCATCACTTCCCAGCCCGCGCCACATTTTCAAATGCAACCGCCAGTGATTCGGATCCACTGTTCCGTGTGACACCGAAAGCGAGTACTTATTTCGGTGTAACAACGGCCTGCTTAAGTTAGCCAGTTCGACGACGCTCGAAGACGAGATTGAAATATTGGAACATACTCAAAAAACTTCTGCCCCACATGTTGGTCGAGATCATACACAGCGTAGCCTCCTGCACTGCACGTCCAGTCGGTCCACATTCTAATCTAGTCAGCGCTTCTTCTCGCACATATCTGCACCATGCACGTACACAACGCTGATACTGGAATCATCCCGCTTCTCCTTATCCACTGCCATCTTGACCGAGTTCTGCGCCGCAGCCCAGAGCGCGTACTTGCTGCCCGCCTCAAAATAGTGGCCGTGCCCATCGTCGGAGGTGAAATCATCGGGGTGCGACCCATGAGGGTCGATGCCGAGTTCCTTACACATGTCATAGGCGTACTCAGCGAAGTTGTTCGAGGAGGCTTTGAGGCTAATGAAGGGTTTTGGGACTGGGAAGACGGGTTGTGGTTTGTGGATGGCGGTGGCGCTGGCCAGCGCGCTGAGAAGGATGATGGGGAGGATGGTGGAAAGATGCATGTTGCGTTGGAAAGGAAGGATGTGGTAAGGCGTGGTTGGGGGAGAGGGAGGAGGGAGAAGGTGGTAAATATGTTCCTCAAGTCTGAAACACAACATGCAAGCGCGCTGGAGTTTTGCAATCAGCGCTTTGTATCGCAAATTTCATTTAGAGTGCCGTGACTACAGCGTTATCACGTACCTCGCGGCTAATAGATGTTGTCCTCGCATATATTGGGGGTGCTGCCCACGTGTTCCTACCTTATTATCTGTATATTCCCTCAACTCCCTTGCCCTGCCCGGGCTGATTCTGGTTCTTAGTTCATTTCCTTCTCTCATTTCAATCACATCACAAATGCAGCGCTATCATGCGGATCGCGATCAGATTATGCTGATAAGGCGCTTACTTCCGCAACCATAATCCATTACACCCGCCACGCTCGATATTAGGCAGAAAGCGAGATTTCCACTATCCCGGTCCATCCACCTTGGAACAATTTAAGCATAACCTTAATCTGAGCGCAACCAATCGATCGCAAAACGTGCAGAACCAGGTAGGTGGCCGCATATGCAAGGAGAAGAAATGTTTCAATGTCCATACAGATTTAAACATACCGTCCTAGTTGACGTCCTCCACCGTTTGACCCAGGACCTCCGGTGTTGCGGCTATAATCATGCACACTTGTTGCCTGGTGGTGCGCTATTTCCATCCATTCGTTTGGTGGGGTAGATATGATACTCTCGCAGCAGCAGCGAACGACAGGCATGTGTGCGTTTGTAGAAAAAATTCGACGATATGATTACTTAAACTTACATCTATGCCTGCAATATGATCCATTAACTTCCACACCCGTCATTACTTATGTTTACCTGTAGGGTCCGCATCCGGCACATCCGGTTCGTGCACCAAACCCGCAGTCAACGCGGCAGGTGTAACTGCAAAAGTTTTACTACGAAAGGACTGGCTAGGAAGCTAGGAGCTTCTCACCTGTGTTGGGGGGTATCGATGGAGGACTGCGGCATTCCCCTGCGAATTGTATCCGACAGTGCGAGCACATGGATTTTAGAGGCAAAAGCTTTTGCCCCGCTCCCGCTCCCGCTCCCACGGTACTCGGGGGGTACTTAGCGATAGTGCTGGGAGGTGTCAGGGATAGAGAGTCTCACACTGACTGGGATTCACCGCTCACATCGGCGTTATGGTCGTGCGTCAATCATCGCCTACCTCCTAATGTTTTCTCATGGGATATCTGAGAGCAAACTGAATTCCCCAGGTAAACTTCAAGGACAGAAAACAATACTCTACCGTGATAAAGGACCGAACGTAATCAGTAATCAACTGGTGTTCTGTTCGGTAATATTCTACCATTATAATCGGTAATCAAAGGAGCTTTAAGTTAGGATGAGCTGTACTCTACAGCTACAAAAATAAAGATCGGGAAACAGAGGAGAGCAAGGAGTTTAGACATGTAGTTAAATCTCTTCGGGAATGATTTCAAACACAAGATCTCAACATTCGATTCTTGAGCCAAAAGAGCAACACCCTCATGAGCCCTTTCTGAAAAACTGATGAGGGAGTACAATAATTGGTAGATACATGGCAAGGTCATCGAGCGGATATTTGATGCTGAGAAGTATAAAAATTTTCCATCATCCTTCCTAATAAAGCTACCTACTATAATTATTCCTAATTAATCCTTCATATCCCTCGGCTTCGTAACATTATCTTCAGTATAATATTATTCAAATTCATCTTCACTCTTTGACACTCGTTCTCATTAAGTGTCATTTTGGTATGTACACAAAACTTGTTATTTGGCGTTGTACGCAAGCGAAATCGGTCTTTCTCACCAGGCCGTACGAACCGCATCTACTTAGTTGGAGCACTCATAGTGTATCACTCGACTGACCACAACGCCCGCTGTTGCTATAGTACCTAGGGGAGAACCGTGTGTTCATTCTATGATATGTTGAAGAGAAGGAGAGAAGGAGAAAGACTCGATTTATATACAGCGAATAATGAGAGAAAACTTTGATGCTTCGCCACTCTTGAGTCACTCGCCTCTCTGAGTACAGGATATGTAACACCCGCCAGATTTTTTGTCCGAAGTTTATAATACCTAGGGCAAATAGTCCCACAATTCTTCCTATAAATGGGAATCTGAGATATGAGGAATTTTCGGACAGACGAGACGGACTATTTCTGTCCCTGGTCACTACAAAGGTAATTGTATTCAGGAAATTCTATACTATCGTCCAACCTACCAGTACTACAAGCTAGCACAAGTCTAGTGTAACTACAAGAGCTAATAGAAGAAATCACCAATGGAAACTCATTTAGAGGTGGTATTTACTCGAGTTTAGAAGCTGCGATAGTCTTGTCTATTGCGATGCACAACGATATTTTTCAGCCCTTCGATGTGAACTTGAGCTGTGTTGCGACTATGAAGGGGAGAACCGTAATATGCTTTCAAACCACTGTTACTGTACTGCCAAATTCTTTCGTACTAACAGTCGGTGGAAGGACAATCCGAAAGACGGAGCTGAGGAGGTGGATGTGTAATACCCTACGAATATTATCACTCGATGTACGCTGCTGATAACATTCAACACAGTAATAGACCGACCTCCAAGATACAATACTAGACTGCTAAACATATGTAGGCCATACGCGATTTCGCCGGGAGGATAGATCTCGTCAGGTCTAGCCGACGAACCCCATAGCACGTTGATGACATTGGCATAACTTAGTGTACCCTACATGACTTGAATACTGTCAGAAGGAGAGACCATTTTAGTTAGAGTACGACGATATTATGTACAAGTACATAGTAAGTTCTTCTGGACCTTTCTCGTTTTCGCCCTCCTCTCACTCTGGTTGGGAGCTTTAATTTAATGTTCGTGCATATTTAAGGTTATCACACCGCTATCTTTCCATTGACACACGCAAACTCTATCTACCGATTCGCGCTACCCCTCACCAGTCGCGCCAACTCAATTCTTCTCCTTCTATTGATACAGTAACTGCACACAAGTGTAGGGCTTCTTGAAACCCGGAAAACAATACCCGCTCGGGCCAGCCACATACTTATACAACTCATCGCAGTCGCTGCTTCCAGGTCCACGCCACTGCTTGAGATGGATCCGCCAGTAGTTCGGATCAACGTATCCGCTCGTGATGCTGATGCTGTACTTATTCCGGTTTGGGTACGGCCTTGGGTAGTGTTAGCGCCTCGGGGAAGACGGGGGGAGGGTGGGTGCCTACTCGAATATCTTCTGCCCCTCGCGCCGGTCCATGTTGTAAACATCATACCCCCCCCTCGAGCAGTTCCAGTCCGTCCACATCCTGTGTCCCCGTCAGCCTCCATCTTCTGCAACGGCTGTCCCTGGATTAACGTACGTAACACTGATACCGTGGTCCTTCCGTCGTCCCAGCTTCCTCTCCGACTTCCTTATCTTTTCCGAGTTCTGTGCAGCTACCCACAGAGCATACTTACTTCCGGCTTCGAAATGGCGGCCAGTGCCATCATCAGACGTGAAGTCATCCGGGTGTTTTCCGTGTGGGTCGATGCCGAGTTCTTTACACTTTTCAAAGGCGTAATCGGCGAAGGAGTTGCTGGTTTCGTGGGTGGCGAGGGCGAAGGGGTGTGAGGGGGAGACGGGTTGCGGGAGGGCGGCAGCGAGAGCGGCCAGGAAGAGAAGGGAGAGGGTGGGAAGATGCATGGCCGGAAAGTTTGGAGAGCGTTGGGGATGTAGTGGTGGTGAAGAGAGAAGGAGGGGTATATATGTTACTGCTCGAACTCAGCACGTACTTGGGTGAAGAGCCGGAGACTAGGGACCCACCACCCACGAGTGAGCCTGCGAAGGTTTGGCAATTGACGGTGTTTTAGATTAGCGATATTACGGGCGCCCACCGGACGCTCTAGCCTCGCGCACGTTGGTCGCGGCGTGCAGGGTATCCGCCGAGTTTTTCGACCCACGTGTTAATCTTTGAGAATCCAGAGGTCTAGGTTACTATCTTCTACCCGGGCGGAGTAGGTTCCAGTATTCCCTAGGCTGTGCGTGTGAGCATGCGAAGATGTAATTGAGTATAGCAGGAATGTGGTAAGGACGGGTTGTGGGCGATGATAAACGCCTTACCCAGGGCAGCACAAACGGCACACGCGAAGGTGTGGTGATCACAGCACATGCGCGGAACGTGCAACTTTCTTGAGCATTACTTTCATATTTTCAATAGATACTTTGGTTTCGTGCTGTCGTCAGAACTCAAGCGACGAACTCCAATCGGGAGTTCCTCTATCAATTTGATAAGGCGAGTCAATCGATCTCACAGTTTTGGTACATCGATAATATTGTCGTCTTTAGGAATTCCAGCGTTGTTGTAGTCTCTAGGCGTTCTCTCCGTCCCAACCACCACGTAAACGTATATTCCCTCAACCGGGCTGATCCCGGTTCCTGCATAAAGCCAAGGGAATTTAGGATATTCTCGATGAATTCGTTGCCCGTGCAAACACGCGATGATTTGACTCGGTATGTTGAACACTGGGAGTGTGCGTTCCTTGCATGCAGCGCTATCGTCGGAAGGTCCAAAGCAGCTATTTTAAGTGACAGTCTATTGGATATGTACCGGGTAGCAACGCAGTAAAGGATAAACCTAGTTGAGCGTTGTGAAATGTGCAAGCTAACAAGTTACTATGCGCCATCGCTTACCAGGGTTAATCCGATCATCAACCCGACTACCCTGCTCTAGCACGATTGACAGGGCAAGCGCCAGACAGATGAGCCTTCTGGGACCGACACCCGGCGCAACGTTTCAACATCTACAGTTGAATATCGAGTGACAAACCACAAACCGAACAGTAATTACTTATCTAGCCCCTGTCTGCTTTGTTCTTCGTTTGAATAGATGCCAGTGTTTATGTCACTGCGAGGATATTCCCTCAATCCTACCTGCACCCGCTAAGAGATAGACGAGGATCAAATATTCCCGAGAGTACCTATGTATAATACATGCCTGCGAATCACAATTCCCTAAACCGGCCCTACGCCCCGGAGCGGTCAAGCGAGAATCTGTGATTGATTGAGTGAGTATATTAGACTGAAGCTTGGTGTTTCAAGTACATGAATACACCACCACCGAAGTTCCTCCCTTCCTCTGCACTCTATCCCATTTACTCAATCTCGTACCATATAGGTATCTACTTCTGAACACCACCCGGAACCTTTGGACTCCCCGTGCAATCCGTCAACTTTGCCTCCCCAACCCTGCACTTAGCCGCATACGTCATCTTGTCCTTGCATTTAAAGCTGCCCGGGTAGTCCAATAAACATTCCTTCCTGCTCAAGCATTCCCTCACATGAATCATCATCCAACGGATGCGAATCCACCGGTAGCGCCCAGGTCTTACTACACGACAGGTGAGCCACCCTCGGGTGCTGTTGTTTTGCACGCTGTGGCGCAGGTATCGAGAGCTGTGTTGTGGCAGAGATATCACTCTTGATAGGTTCCTCCGCACTCTATGTTCGCGCGGCAGGAGTCGAAAGTACCGCCGGTGCAGTCGGATGAAGACGGAGATACGGGAGCGGCGGAAACGATGGAGAGGAGCGTGGTGAAAAAGGGAATGGCGAAGAGTCGCATCATGGGAAAGGATGAAAAGGCAAACAAGAAGTAAAATATAGTAGTAGGTTTTTGTGAGTATACGGTGATTGTTTAAATCGTTACTCTTGCTGTACAAGTGACTCAGCGAGACATTGGTGATGATTTATAAGGCCGTGGTCGGTGCACTAGTAGAGGGGCTTTCATAAAACTCGAGCTTTCGTTATTCTTTCCCCCTCGGCTAGTACTTCCCGCTAAACTTGTGGATAAGCCATGCACGCCTACCTATGGAAGTTGTAGTTGTGCTTTTCGCTACCAAACCCCCATGCACGGATCTGGAAAACATTGGGTTCTGAATCCTCCACCAGATCGCCGCGGACGTTTGTGATGGTACGGTTATACATGGCCTTCGTAGAATGTGAGGGATTGTACGACTGGCGTTTTAGAAATTATACTAATCATGGAGTGATCACTCTTCAGTAATACAAATTATTAACGTTAACGTTGAGACTGGCCAGTCGCTTGGCTGGGCGATCGTCGGTTTTGTTGCGTATATACTAGGATCGTCTATTACGACCTTGTATAAGGATACGGGCTTGTATCACGATACTTGGTGAAACGTCACCGCTAGATTAGTGTGTGCGTATGCATACGCATATGTGAAGCCATACATATACGGTCCTTGTGGCCTCGATAGATAGACACAATCAATCATCACATTCAACAGGCTTTGTTACATAATTACATATGTACAGAGACCTTACACGGGCTGACTGTAAGCGGGGGACGGATGGTAAGGCATAAGGCACACAACTATGTCTCGAGTCTTTCTCTTTCTCTTCGCTATTATTTAATCATGCTGTATTCACTCTACCTCCACACCCACACTGTAGATAGTCTTTTTGTCTCTAGCATCGGTACACACATATCCATATATATGTACACGGTCCCTCCCATAAAGTGACAGGCTTCGTCATAGATCAGATTTTGTGATCGAACCACACCACCGCCAAATATTCCTTCTGCCGCGCACGGCCACCTACCATCTGGGTATTTCACTCCGTTAAACCACCCGAATATGCCCGCTACAGCTAGATGGCAAGTTTGGCTCGTCACATTCGCTAGGTTCAGCCGGTGGCCGGGCCGTAAGCTCTTAGCGTCAGTGAGCGGTAGCGCAGTTAATGATCAGATTACTCTGATAAGGAGCTTAACTTTTTTCTATCCCGGGACGTTCCAAATTCAGAGACCCACATATCTATTAGCATTCTCGCATGCACCTACGCACTTGGTATTCAATCACCCTAAGAACTGGGCAGGAGGCTGAGGGAATATTACCATAAGCTGGTGCATCGGAAAGCTTGTTTTCTTGCTAGCTTCCCATACATTCAAGCTACGTTTCCGATAGACTCTCACCGTGCTCAACCATTCCCAGATCTATCCCCTCGCTACCACCAATCATGTCCTTGCGTGCTTGCACATGATACATTCGGAGAATATTTATCCCCGCCTATTATGCAAGGACCAGGATCGGCTCGGGCGGAGGTGTTTTAGATATATCATAATTACACTATAGGAGGGTGGCTGCCAGGGCAGTAAGGGTTCCCACAACTATCCTAGAAAAATACTTTCGCTGTAGGTTGATTTCGCTATACCATCGTAAATTCATGCGCATCCTAACGAAACTTACGGGAGGTGCTATCGAGGCTAAGCAGCTGTTGATATGAATTGAGAACAAAAAGAACGGATGGATGAAGGTGGATATTGCGATCGCTACTGGGCTAAGCGTAGTACTCTGATAAGGTCCTTATTATTTAGTAATTTCCACACTCATCTGTTACCCCAGCCTTTTCCTTGTTGCCCTCTTCCCCGTCGCAACTTTCTGATAGACTTCCATCGTTACGCATTACCAATTTTATCCCACACTGATTTACCTGGTGTTCTTAGGAATATTTAATCCATATCAGCATAGAAGGAAGGATAATAGAACCAGCTTCGTTAAACTGGTTGAAACGGTTATGCCTAAGAAATCCGTCGATTTCTCTTGATAGGCTACAGCTGTACGACGCTTGTAAAACCAGCCTTGTCCTTACCTTTCCCAGCTTCTCCCAATATCCTTCCGATAGCTTTCCATCATGCTCATCGTTAATGCTACCTTCCGTTGTCTCATATCCAATCAATTCCTCACGTGCTCCCTCATGCAATACATTATGAGAGAATTTCATGTTTGCACAGCTTCGATGGAGGAACCGAAATCAGCCGGGGCAGGGGGTCGGGATAGCAAGGATGACATACCTATATCACGCCTGGATATACGGATCCAGGTTTCTATAGTCCGTAACCGTGGAATTCTAAAACGTAAGTTACGCATTTTCTGGCAAGGTTTTAGTCACGAATTGGTGGATAATAAACGTTGGTACGCATTTTCAACAAAGCGAAAAAGAGTGGGACGTTGCGCGCATGCGCTAGTCGCGGATGTAATTACCACACGCGATTGGCCTAACTGTTGCTCACGTAGCGCCAGTAGGGTAGTGCGGCTGATGATCACCCCAGACAAGGCCACACCCCCAGAAAACTCCGCTCCACCAGCCGTTTCTTTTTTCTCCTGCCTCATTACCGTCAATCGTATCCTCGCGTGCTCGTACGCAATCATTTACCAGGTATTAATCTTCGTCTATCTCTTTAGCACACAAAGAATCTGGATATAAGGATTAATATACAGTCCGCCCTTGCTGCTTGCCCTACAGTTCATCAGGTCTAGTGGCAATGCCACCATAAATCGTGGTTGCATTTGTAGTGCCATTTGTAGTGCCATTTATCGAGAGATTTTATGGATCCATGACACCTAATATAATTGGCTATTTTGTGGCATTCACACGATATGTTTATATCCAGCCATTCTATCTAGTTGTCAGGGGGATATAATTGGAGTTCAGTCATAGCAAGTTGGACTTGGATGATTCCACGGTCCTTATCGCAATTACTATCATCACCACCACCACCATCATCATCATCATCATCATCATCATCATCATCATCATCATCATCATCATCATCATCATTGTGCGCCTGCACACCACATATATACAGAATTTCAACAAATCAAAACAAAACATTGTGGTCAATATTGTAAGAGGTAAAAGTAAATAACCTGAAACTATATCTCTAAAAACCAAGCTTTCCTACTGCTTTGAAAACCTCAACACCAAATTGAAACATCACGATAGTTGCACTGAGATCTGCATGAGATCTCACTCGCTATGTAGTGCAATTTACACTACAATCGTGTAATGTAGACTCTGCATGAAGTATCACTTGCTTCCAGTGTGTGATTTACATATTGCATGAATTATCACTCATACAAGCGTGTGATTTACACTCCATCTGTAGTGGCAAAGCTCTGGTGGCACTACTGACAAATATATGCCACTATGATTGTTGTTGCGGGATTGTAGTGTGAGTCAAACAAAATGTAAACTACATTTACACCACATCATCTACTTTACACAATATCTCACACCACGGTAGTTTACTTTACACTACGCCTCACCAAGTACGTGTACCGTAGGACTTGTACCGCGTACGAATTCTCAGACCAACACGTATAGGCTCATGAACGTATCATCACATGTAGAAGCTGAGAAACACCTCGTCTCATTTAGAAGGCTTTACATGGAACTTACCCCACCATGCCCCCGAGTGTTCCGCCGTAGGGACTAAACACGCAGTCCCAGTGTGGGAAAAAAGCTTGCCCTCTCATAACAAACAGGAAATTAGACTCTATTATAGCAGATGCTCAAAAATCAACACATGGGTCTGAAAATGAGCCGAACATCTAACATCCCCGAAGGACGTGTGCCAGACTACCAACTTGCAATACGGAACCCAGCACCCCCAACGGGCGTGCTGCGAGGACAACGTCAATTGGGCAACTCGGTATATCGGCATTGCTCAAAAATTTTTTAACACTACCAGGACAGAATAAGCGGGTTAGGGACTGGAGAACACAATGTCGAAATTGCGGACCTGCGCTTAAGCACAACGCTGCACGTTCAAGGGTTCTCAATCTGCATTCTCAGTTTTCTAACATCCATATACAAAGCACAACCTCGACACCTCGAAGAGACGTACCTACCCCCTCATCCATCATACTCTTCCCCGCCATCCATCAGCTTCGTCGATTATGTACATCCTCCCGCTATTCCTCCTCTTCTCCACGGCTCTGGTCGGTACCCTCGCTCTGCCCCAACCCGTCTCCGCCCCAAAGAACGTAGTGGCTGTGCACCCGCTCTCAAGCACCTCCATTGTCGACCACGCCTACGAAAAATGTCTCGAACTCGGAATCGGCCCGCACGGGCCTCACCCGAATCTTTATCCCGGATGAGCACGGCCGGCACTTTGAGGCGGGCAGCAAATACGCGTACTGGGTTGCGGCGCAGAGTTCGGAGCATATGCGTAGGCTTAGAGAGAGGGATGATAAGCCTATCAATGTTATGTATGTTCCTAGGTTGATAGGGGGGTGGCAGGAGCATGCGCTAACAGAGATGGAAAAGTATGTGGACAGACCTGACGTGTTCGGGGGGCGGCTACCAGGTCAATAATCTTGATCAGCACGTCAGGCATAATTTTTACGAGTACTTTCCCCTCGGGCTTGCCATGGTGCTCGGGCTGACCCAAATAGGGATGCAACCAACATGAATAAATACTCACTCAGTATTACGCACGGGTACGTTGATGGTTTATGGGACATGTACAGCTTAGAGTAATCTGGTGCTCAATCCCCGCCACAAGGTCCGACCTGCTATCGGAGTATTCTTATCGCGGTCTGTGTTACTGCCACCTCCACAGGCGATTATACGTCTGTTTTTTGGTCCGAGTTTTCATTTACGTTGTCATTCGCTTGCCAACCTCGAGATGCTGTTACACTCTACGCATATATGCATGCAGATACCCTGACCCACTCCAGTTAACTGTCATCTAGATAGTTATAGCTTCTCGCTCAGATATATACAGGGGAGGCCAAGATAGGATCCCTCTCTCTAAATACAATCAACTCTCTAAGTAACATATGCAAGCATCAGAAAAACAAGTCAAATATAAACGACCAACCATCAGGGCGGCCACATAGACCTACCAAGCCACATAACTGAACCTGAAATTGGGGAGTATGCAAGACGCTGCGAATTTTCCAATGTGTAATCATGCGCGCTCACTCACCCGGTGATTTTGTTTGTTTTATTACTATATGATCTGTAAGGAAGTCACCTGTACTGAGATCGTCATATCGACTCACAGGCTATGGACTCATAGTCGTAGACTCATCCATGAGTCTTCACTCACCACCACTGGGATTTGCAATTGAGAGCTTCCATGGACTTCCATGGTATTCCATGCTCTCATGTATATAAAGACAGAGCTTCTCCTTAGTTAGTAGAATAGACTTCATCCGCTTCACATTTGTAACAGGTTATGAGCCCAGAGGCCGCTTACCGAACTCACTATAAACTACTTTCATCCCACGATCCACAAGAGCCTCCACAACCCTAACCCACAACCATCACCATAGCAACAACCGTATAAACAACACTAAAACTCAACACCACGATCACTATCGTCACTTCTCACGATGCCTGCCACCACCAAAATGTTCAAGACCGACTATGGATTTATTCCCAAGCTAACACACAATAATTACCCTACATGGAGGAAGAAGGTATGACGTGTGCTAGTTGCAATGAGGGCGTACAACAGTGTCCCTGGAGACAAGCTCCTTCCCGAAGGTAACGGATCTGCTGCAAGCACTTTGCAGAAGGAGTGGGATCAGAGGGCCAATGATGCCATTGCTCAGATCCATCTTGGCTGCACAGATGATCTACTTCCGTGAATCGATGACATCGACGATCCAGCTGAAATGTGTTAGAAGCTTCAAAATCAATTGGACAATATGACAAATTAGGTCAGTCGAACTCAGATAGTTCGCAAGTTTCATGCCCTACGCCCATCGAAAGACGAGACGACCACACAGTACTTTACTAGACTAATCGATCTTCGCAAGAAACTGATTGGATCTCCCAAAGCCATCTCCGACGAAACAATGAAGACTCACATCTTCTCTACAATTCCAAAGGAATATAAAATGACCATTAAGATACTCGAGCAACAAATTCCTGTCCCAATGGCCCAGCAAGTTATGGACCGATTATGAGAGGATGCTGAATGAACTGAACTCGCAAAAGAGATCGGAGATGAGTCAACTGGATCCGCTCTCTACAGTCACCATGGAGGACATGGCAAGCGCGGAGGACGAGGAAATAAACGAGGCCGTAGACAAGGAAATTTTGGCAGAGACTGTGTAGGAAATAAAACCTACGATAAAGAATACAGCTGCACGCACTGCAAAATGAACAATTATACTACTGACAGCTGTGGCATTCTCAAACGACTCAGAAGCGGAAACGGAGGCTTTAACCAAAAGAAGAGCGAGGAAGTGCTCTGCTTCCACTGCGGAAAACCTGGCCATACGAGAGCCGAATGCCAAAGCCACCAACGAGGTCTCGAAGCCCGAAACAAGGTCAATAAACGAAGCAGGAATACAGACTCGATGGCGGAGGCGAATATGGCACTGACACAGCATGGAATTTTGGCTGGTGATCGAGATCTGTTTTGACTACCAAATACCACTCACGCCACAGTCACCGCCGCTGCACTGACATCATCAACTGTTACATCTCCGACGTGGGCGGTAGACTCGGCAGCTTCTCACAACATGTGCAACAATAGCAGCCTCTTCATTTCATACAAAAGACTGCCTTCCCCGATCACTATAAAACTTGGAGATGATACGACCGTTACTGCTACCTATCACGGACTAGTCCATATCACTCAAGACTTGCAATTGGATGCTCTCTATACTCCAACTTTTCAACTATCTTTGCTATCAATGAGCCAACTCGAACATGCAGGATACACCACAACCTTTCGACGTGGGAAATGCTCCATATCAGCCGATACGAAATCGACCGCTTCCATTACCGCAAATCGTGTTGGAGATCTCTATATTCTCCAATACTCTCTTACCTCCGAAGCCATATCAACTGATGCTTAGGTGGCCCTCCAGCAAAAGGCCACAACCTCCTCTCGTAAGGTGGGTAAGACACGATTGCAGACGAATTCGAATCTCACTCAAGCACCCACAATCACTGCAAGACTGTGGCACCGAAGATTAGCCCATCTCGATCCTGTGGTGTTGCGATCTCTAATTGACGAACTCAACGACCTCGACAAAGCCACCGAAATATGCGATGTTTGCTTGCAAGCCAAGCACAAGCAAAAGTTTATTCGAACTAAAGTCAAAAGGGCTACCACACCATTCGAACTTGTTCACTCTGATACCTGTGGTCCCTTCTCTGTACAGACTAAGGGAGGCCATCTACACTACATTATTTTTGTCGATGACTACACGCGATGGACAACAGTTTACTTACTCCCTGACAAGAAGAAGGAGACCTGCATTGCAGTCTATCAACACTACCAAGCAAAGGTCGACGCAAGGGGCTACAATATCAAACGTTTTCGATGCGATGATGGCAGGGCAGAATATGATAATAAGCTCTTCCGAGGGCTACTGGCAGCACGTGGCACAGCACTTGAGTTCTGTCCTCCTTATGCCCATCATAAGAATGGAGTTGCTGAGAGAATGATTCGCACAATCACTGAAAGGGCAAGAGCAATGATACTGGATTCTCAGGCACCACTCGAGTTTTGGGGGGAAGCAGTCAACATGGCTGTATATCTCCATCAGCGCATGCCCAACGAGGGGCTCACAAGAAGAGATAATCGCGATGGTTTCAAAGCCCCATACGATACACCATACGAGATGCTGCATTCTTATGGGAAGCCTGAATTTGACAAACCTCTGGATAACCCTACATGCAAGAGAATCAATTATAAGGCTCAGCTCCACCATCTACGCCGATTCGGATGCTACACCAGCAGACTGATCCCTGAAAAGCAGAAAACCAACCAGAAGCTGGGAGCGCAGTCTAAAGCCTGCATGATGGTCGGCTACGTGAATGACTCCACAACACTATAGAGAATCTGGGACCCAGAGCATAAAACAGTAAAGGCTCAATCCGATATTATATTTGACGAAGAAAGAAATGCCTACACATCGTGCCCGCAATGACTAAAATGCAAGCAGGGTGTACACGATGACGAGCCAGAAGAGACGACTGAAATCGACATATTCGGTCTACCGCAAGAAGAATCACATATTGAGGATATAGATACCAGTGGAACGGGTGATAGCATGGCTCACGGCTGCACTCAGGATACGAGTGGAAAGGGTGAAAGCACGTCTCATGGCCGCACTGATGAAGTTGCCCACTGGACAGTCGCAGGGTATCCCGCCGCGACAGGAGCAAACTTCGATCTTCCATTTACTGTGCACAGTACAAATGGGCATGGAGATCGAAGTCCACCTGCTTCAGGTGTGAAAAATGGCCAAACTCACACACACATGGCTCCTGATGAGGACACCCACATACACACAGACAAAGGACACAGTGGTCACTGTCCAACCCTCGAATCTCATCAAGCCCCATTAAGAGACAAGGCCATCACACAAAGACAATTGCGACGATCTGTCGCGGCTACTACTAAAAGATCAAAGAAAGCCCCAGTACTGACAGACAGAGTCACAAGAAGCAGAGCACAGGTAAATGTCTCTGAGCTGATACATAATGCACTAGCCTCGACTACAATTGATGGCGATCAGCGCTCATACAAGGAAGCGATGCTTAGCCCACTCACGAAATGATGGCAAGCCGCGATCATGGAGGAGAGCAACTCTATCATATGGAACCAGACCTTCTCACCAGTCAACTGACAAGAACTACGAAACGATTTCGGAGCAAGGCCAATCGGATTGAAATGCGTTTTCAAGACGAAACGAAATCCTGACGGCTCAAGGAGGTACAAAGCCAGGCTAGTAATCAAAGGATATGAACAAATGGACAATGGAGAAACATACGCACCGGTTGGCAAACTCACTACGTTTCGACTGCTGATAAGCATCGCAGTGCGAAACAACTGGATCATCAATCATCTTGACGTGGTCACTGCATTTCTTAACCCTGACGTCGACGACGATGCCCTGCTCATGGAGCTACCAGAGGGCTGGCCCCACATGGAGGGTCTTATGGACGACTGCCCTGAGGGGGAAGACTCGGCAGTCGTCTGGCTACGAAAAGCACTTCACGGCCTGAAGCAGGCGCCACATCTCTGCGACCGGCATATTAACGCGTTTCTCCTATACTTAGATTTCCTCCAATCAGAGGCCGATCCAAATCTCTATATACGAAACAAGAGCAGTATTCTCCTACTCCTCTACGTTGACGATATGCTCTTGACCTACCCACCACAAGCAATAAAAGAGGTAGAAGTGATCAAGACAGCTCTCGCTGCAACTTACAAGATCACCAATCTCGGCACTGCTCGACAATTCGTTGGAATCTAGATCTACTGAAACAAGAATGGTACGATCAGTCTTGGCCAAGGACGGTTCATCGATTCAGTGCTTAAACCCTTCCATATGGAGAAGGCTTATAACGCTACAACTCCACTCGACGACAAGGTTAAGTTGGATCTTGTAACTGACACTGAGAGAGAAGCTGATCCCAGAGAATACCAAGCAATTGTGGGATCCCTCATGTATATTGCGCTTGCCATGAGACCGGATATATCGTTTGCAGTGGCAGCACTTAGTCGTTACAATTCAAAACCTTTCATAAGCCATCTGGCTGCAGCAAAGAGAGTACTACCATATTTCAAGGCCACGAGAGACTACTAATTACACTACGATACAACCGACTACAACCTCACCGGATACACAGACTTGGAATGGGCCAACGACAGTGCCGATTGAAAATCTCAGGGAGGCCACATATTCATCTTGAATGGCACAATATCTTGGCAGTCCCGGAAGCAGGACATAGTTGCCATGTCGACACTGGAAGCAGAGTATATCGCATGGTCAGAGGCCTCCAGAGAGGGCAGATGGCTATTGCAGCTATGCAAGAATATCAAACGCAATCGAAACAACGAAAACAATGAAACCAAGCCGCTCCCTATTCTCTGCGATAATGAAGGCTTACTTGCACATATCACCAATGGAGTCATCAAGTCTCGAATGAAACATATTGATGATTGCAATCATAACAGCCGATATCTCCATGAATGAGGTATAGTTAACTACTCCTGGATATCGACACATGAGAATGTGGCAGATATCTTCACGAAAGCATTGGGAAGACAGATGCACGATAAGTTCACAAAAGCCATGGGCTTATGGTAGAAGGCACTGATCACGAAATTTGTATGCATTTGGATTTCTTATGTAAGGGATGGCCGTCCCATATCAGGCTACGGACTGCACTCTTTCCCTGGCTACCGCAGCCAACTGGAGGAGGGTTTTAATGAGGCACCGGAGACTTCACTTCATGATGTTTGGTATTGTTTGTTGTCTTGGTTCACGGAGCGTAGCAAGAGGGGGAAGTATTACTATATGATCTGTAAGGAAGTCACCTGTACTGAGATCGTCATATCGACTCACAGGCTACGGACTGATAGTTGTAGACTCATCCACAAGTCTTCACTCGCCACCACTGGTATTTGAAATCGAGAGCTTCCATGGACTTCCATGGTATTCCATGCTCTCATGTATATAAAGACAGAGCTTCTCCTTAGTTAGTAGAATAGACTTCATCCGCTTCACATTCGTAACATGTTTTGTTGCATAAATAGATCTCAGCCTTCGTATGGCGGCTTACTGGGTTGGTGCTGATACGGGCTGATTGGGTTGAGCTGTCTCTATACATAGATGAGTACGTACGCATTCGTACTTGGACTACCGTATATATGGCCTTGTGGCCCTCTTAGATAGTACAAGCAAGCTTCTCTATCTCTACTTTTAGCAATTAGTACCACGCTCTTACCAACTGAGTTAATAGACCCGTTTCTTGTTGACGGCTGGTCTTTGCTGTAATTGAAGTGCATGCCAAACACCGGTCTCGACCCTTTGCCTGTTGCACGATGCTAAAGACCCGTTTTGGGTAAGTATGATTTGAATTCCCAGTGTCAACTATGACCCATCGCTTGAGCTGCTGCTATCGTTTGGCTTCGAGCCTGCGGTTGGCCCAGTGTTGACTTCTGCCGAGGCAAGTTATGGACGATTGGCGATATCTCAAGGCGTCTCGCTCAAGGCTAGATGTTGCTCCTTTTTGGCAGACCTGTCATGACCATGAGATGGTACAAGCCCGCGATATCAAAATCCGAGTACCACCAAGGTCACTTTTGGATTCAGTTAACAGTACAGAGCTTTCACATATTGATCTAGGTTAGCCCAGACGGCTACGGGTGACGAGCGTTTTCCGGGGATACGAAGAGGTACAGTCATCACCGCAATTACAACCAGCGGGACGTGTAGGTGGGGGGGCTCAGATTGGCGAAATCAGGGCAGGAACTGCAGGTACCCGTGTTGGACCGTTCAGACTGTTGTACATATTGCACTAGTTCCAACATGCAAAATTTTTTTCACGCTGTATAGTTCTTAAATTATATGCAGCGTTCTATTGCCCACGACCAGCGTGTTATATTCGAACCCTCAGTACCCAGTACAGCCAGCAACAATTCTCGGGTGAGAATCACGGTTAATGAGTACGTCTGTGCATGCTGTACCGACGGAAGTATCCATAGCGAACTTGCCCTGCTCCTTCCCGACTCCTGCCAGCCCGAGTTCTTCGTTAGTATATGAAACGACCTCCACTTCCGCCCTACCAACTCTAAATGCTCTTCCCTACCGACCTCCGAATATCGGCCTCGTAAAGTTCCCGAAACTTAACAAAACATGGATCGAAGAAAACTAATCGGAACCACTAAGCAGGCTTCTTCAATTGCGGAATGTGTTCCACGAGAAGATCGGGCGTAGAAGACAACCGTGTATGTAGCGAACCTGCCCTCAAATTCTTCGCTAGTATCTTATCGATAGTCGCCCGCCGTTCCAAACGGGGGGATACAAGAAAGTATTTGAAATCTCGGGAAAATTTGGAGTATCTCTTGCGAATCCGGATCTCGAGAACAATTTCCCGGCGTCTATCGTTGTCGACTAGGGGAATAAGAAGTACTGCTCTGCTGTTTGAGATATACCGCCGTAGACCATCTGCTCTCGATAGATCTACTGCTGTCAAAGCTTGTATGATCGGCGATCGATATCACTCGATAGAAGCCTCGCTCGATGGAGTTACCTTCACTACTCTTGGTTCGTTTGCTGTCGGTAAATGTCTGTTCTTGCTCGTGTCCGATGTCACATCTCCAGAAACAACCAAAGTTCCGCCGTGACTGGTCTGGTCTCCGAACGAGACGCACATTGGATGTGAAGAATGATAAATGCCATATGTATTAATTGCTGTTAATAATATTTAGCCCACGGCACATATGTATGCCATACCCGTACTACCTAGCTCATAAAAATACAAGAAATTACTCGCAACCTCCCACCGCCTCTACTGTACCGCAACCTTCTTGACCTTCTTCGCCTTCTTCCCCTGCCCCGAATCCCCCGCCTCCCTCTTTCTCTTCTTCCCACCCATCTCCCTCTCACCGACAGGTGTATGAACTTCACTTCCTTCAACCGTAGTCGCAGTCGTCAACCCTCCATTCTCCATCAACTCCTCCCACTCCCGCTGCATATCCTCGCACATTTCTCTCGCCTGCGGATCCTCCTTATGCCTGTGCACACAGTCCTTGCACTTAATCCAAAACGCACTATCCTTCTGTTCCACGCCCAGCAGCTCAAACTCCGGGATCGACTCCCCAATTAACTCGAACTGGGCCTCATCCCAATCCAGACAGTCCTCGCAGTATCCAGCCTCGCACCAGCGGCACCGAAAAATTAGACCGCCCACATTCGCCGTCTTCTGCTCACAGTCCCTGCACTGATGCTGGGGGCAATAAAACGACATCTGCCACATCTGCGCATCCTCGGGGAGACAGTCGATATGATATACCCGCGGGCACCCGGCGCAGAGCTGGAGGTTTCCGCCATCGAAGCAGATCTGGCAGTAATCCTGGTGATTGATCGCCTCGCGCTTCCGTTTCAGGGGTTCGGCGAAGCGGGGGTCAGAGCCGGCTAGCGTTTTGACGGCCTCCCATTCCGAGTTGCCGACGGTTTCTTTCAGTACTGCGTGCCCGTTGATCATGACGACGCGCTCCATGCCAAGACGCCGGGACTCGCGAGTCCAGGAGAGGGCGATGTCGCGGTTTGATGGGGCGGTGGTGGAGTGGAGTTTTCCTTCGAAGACGCGGGATTCGACGCGTTCCAGTTCGGAGAGCCAGCGGCGTTCGGCTTCTTCGTCAGCGGCGTCAGTGGTGTCAGTGGTGCCGGAGATGTCGGAGCTGTGTGTCTCTTGGTATTCGCGGCATTTTTGGATCATGGTCGGCCAGTCCCACTTGAGCATTTCGGTTGGCGAGATCTCGGGACGGGCGATAGCGCGGGAACCGGCGCGGACGAGAGACATCAGTTGACCGGTTGAGAGGGTGGGAAGGTCATCGGAGGTTGTGGAGGCTGTGGTGGATGATGTATGGGTAGAGGTGTGGATATCCCGCATCGTCTCAGTGACCTTGGCCGAGAGGTAGAGTTTTTTGAGAATCCGGCCCATCATCTGCTCTTCAACTGTGCCCTGCGTGATCAGACGGTATACGGTGACAGGGTTGACCTGGCCGATACGGTGGGCACGAGCCTGTGCCTGTAGGTCGGCCTGTGGGTTCCAGTCGGTATCCAGCATCACCACATCGGAGGCACTGGCGAGGTTGATGCCTAGACCTCCGGCGCGGGTAGAGATCAGCATGACTTTGTAAGCAGGGTCGGAATTGAACAGGCGGATAGCAAGGTTGCGGCGGGCGCGCGGGGTTGTCCCATCGAGGCGGCCGTATTTGAAGCGCGACCAGTCGCCGCCGCCTTTCAGATGCATAAAGTCCTCGCAGACGTCAAGCATTTTAGTGAAGCCGGAAAAGATAAGGACTTTCTTTCCTTGCTTGATACAGAGTTCCTCCAAGAGCTTGTCGAGAAAGACCATTTTCGATGAAGCAAGCATGAGTGACGAAGCCAGGTCGGCGGCATCTTCCGGTTCGGCATTGGGAAGGAGGTATGGGTGGTTGCAACACTTGCGTAGCTGCATGAGGAGGTTCATGAGCTTTCGCCATTTGCCGTCGTTGGGGTTAGGATTGCTCTCGTTCTCCACCTGCTGCTCGACAATCTTGCGCGTCTCGGTCCACTCATCGCCATCGAAGTCGCCGACGCTGTCCCCACCAACGCTATTATCCTCGCCCGGAACAACCGCGCTACCTAATAACCCTCCGAGCTGCACTGCGTCGCCGGTTGCCTCGACTTTGAGCTCAGCCGTGTCGGTAGCCTTGACCTTGAATAAACCCTCCAAAAGGCCCTTATCCATGCGCGTCAACAGCCGCTTATACCAAAACCGCTGCATCGGCGTGAGTGGTAAATACACAACCACCTCCGTCTTCTTCGGAAGATCCAAATTAACGCCCTTGCTCTCCTTCATTCTCCTGAGCATCGCCAACTCCAAAAGTCTTCTCGCACTATCCATAACACTGAGGTTATTCTTTCCAAGGGTAAGGTTGAAAGCATCAGAAAACAGTTGACTCGTATTCTCGGAGAAGACGTCGGGATATAGCCAATGAAGCAGCGCCCACAGCTCCGTGAGATTATTCTGTAGCGGGGTTCCAGTGAGGATGAGACGGTATTCGGCTGCCAGCCCTTGCAGCGAGGTAGCGATGTTCGTCTTTTCATTCTTGATCTTGTGACCTTCGTCAAGGACCACGTACCGCCAGACGAAGGCGCGACGAAACCATGTCTTTTCGCGCTCGTAGACTTCGTAGCTTGTTACCACTACATCGTAACCGCGTCCTTCGCCATCGCCGTCACCATCGTCAGCTCCGAATACATCCCCCGTCTCGGCGAGTTTCTTCAACCGCGAGCGCTCGGCAACAGGACCGTGAAAGCGGAGAACACGGAGGTGCGGAGTCCAGCGTTTGCACTCCGCGATCCAGGAGGAGAGTACCGAGAGGGGGCAGACGACAAGGAACGGACGTTGGTGGCCTTCCGGCGCGGGTTCGTATGTAGTAAGGTAGGAAAAGAGGGAAAGAGTTTGCTATCAAGTTGATCACGAGCGTTAGTCATGAGCTGCGACGAGGTACACAAACAATGAGATCAAGAAACTAACCAACGTCTTTCCGAGACCCATCTCGTCTCCCAAAATCCCGCTGGCGCCGTTGTTGTATAACCAGACCAGAAACGATAGACCCGACAATTGGTACGGCTTCATTGTTGCCTTGACATGCTCTGGTTGGTGCTCCAATAACTTGTACGGAACGACCTCCTTGGCAGCGGCCACGGGTTGGGTGGCTTCGACAGCCGTGGCAACGGTGACGGATTGCGTCTCCTCCGGCTTCTTGTTCCCACCATCCCGAACTTCAATCTGGACTGTAGCCACCCCCATCGCCTCCTCCTCCTCCTCCTCCTCCTCCTCCATCGTCTTCTCGCCCATCTTTTCGATCATTTTCGAGATATAATTCTTCTCCGGCAACAGGGGTTCAAACAAGTCCCTATACTTAACATAGAACGCATCTCGCTTCTTCTTTGTCTCCTCGAGACTCTTCCTTATTTCTGCCCTCACCGAGACCTCCTCCACTTCCTCCCCCTTATCTTCCTCCTTTCTAACAACACACTGCCGCTTCGCCGTCACACAAGCCCCACATCGCGGCTTCCTGCGATCACACTTCTTCCTCGAGTCGCGGCAGTGCTGACACGCGTCGCCGGGGGGTGCACGTTTCGGCTTCTGCTTCTGCTTGTGCTTGGACTTCTTCCGCGACGAGAACGCGCGGTCCGTTGCGATGTAGTCGTTTAGGCCCACGGGGGCAGAGAGAGCAGCTCGGGGGCGCAGAGATTTTCCAGTTCCAGTGCCGCGTTCGGGACGTGGCTCGGACGGTTCGAAAGATTCAGGGGTGTCGACGTACTCGTCGGAGTCGGAGTCGGGGTCCGAGGGAAGGGAGTAAATTCCGGCGCTGGAGCGGCGGGGGCGGAGGGAACGGCCAGATGGGGGGGCGAGAATAGACGAGGACACGGTGATCGACTCCACGGCGACGGCGGAGGCGTGTTTGACGCGTCCGGAGGAGCGGCGGGGACCGGGATCGGTGGACATGGCTGGTTAGTGCAGATTAGGTGTAAGTGAGGATATGGTGCGGTGGTTGTAGTTAGGATCAGTGTCGGTGCGTGGTGAGGATTTTTGGGTTGGGCTGGCTGCGGAGGAGGGCCGCTAGGGGGTAGAACTGGAGCTCAAAAAAGGGGGTGCAAGACGCGCCGCTTTTTTTGTTTGCGGCTCAACGGCACACGCGGAAACTATGCGGCTGAAGGAGATGCATTAGGCTAGATCTCCCAATCGCAAGCTGAACCGGCTTCACTCCTCGCTAGCATGAGGCTCCGGTAGACAAGTGCGGCTCATCTGCAGCGATTCGATCAATGGGGCTCGAACGTTCGAGACCGCAAACCTTAAGTTTAAATACTAGTTCTAGATTCGGGCTAAAACAACGCTACGAGAGCCTGTTCTTCACGAAGGCAGAGGAAATTGTGTTTCTGTGTTTGTTCTATGGCCGGTTATTGGATAAGGGAGGTCGGTGGTGTGATAAAACCTACGCAGATAAGATCGATTAGATGTGATTTGAATCTCCTTCTCAGATTCTCGTCGCGATATCGACTGGTTTTAAGCCCTAGCATAATGAATTTTTCACCGAAGTGGAATGAAATCTCTTCGGTAAAAATAGCGGTAGTCAGTAGATATTATTAATTGATGTATATACGGTTCGGTTCTAAGAGCACGCACATGAGGTGAGAACGAAACGCTCGAAGACTTGTGCTACAGCAAATCTATGCTGGCCGGGATCCTGCACATACATTGTAAGCAACCCTGGAGGCTAATCGACTTGGAGAAGCTACTGAATCTGGGGTGCAGACGGATCTTATTTCTCACTTTAGTCAACGATCGATGTTATTGAATGCTCACATTCCATAACCCACTCGTATCAATTAGCGTACCCATCGAAGTATCCACCCCGCCAAACACCGAAACACAACCTACTCTCACAGTCCCAACACCGCCGCACAACCACTAGAATACCCACCCTTCTTCTTACACAACGCACCCAACTTCTCCTTCTCCTTTACATCCATCACCACCCCTTCCGTCTCCACCAAATTCGAAGCCTGATCAACCTTATTCTGCTGCACCAGCCGTTTCGCCTCAATAGCCGCAAAATGTGGCCTCAACGTATCGTCCTCGACCGCCTCATTAATTGCAGACACACCATCTGAGAGATCCCTCCCAGTAGCAAGAACCATATGCGCATCCGGCGTAATCAAGATCTTGCGTGCAGCCTTTGCATGCGACTCCGTAGTGGGCCCGGTAACCAATACTGTCGTCTTCCCCTCCACCACAAACACATCCCAGCACGCTTTGACAGTGATCTCGCAGAGGCCAGAGTAGAAGAGTGCGCCTTCCGCCCCGCGAAGCAGGGTGAGCGATGTTGTTTTGACCTCGTCAGCGGCGAGCTCGGCCATGGGGCTGGCATCCACACAGTAGACTAGCGAGGTGAAGGTGCGCACGGTTCCGGCGGAATCTTTAACCGTGCCAGACACGAAGCCGGATTTGAGGGAAATGTCGGCGGGGGTGGTGACCGGAGTGCTGCCGGTATTCTTGAGAGTAACCGTGACACGTACCGGGGCGCCGAGGGGGATCACAGAGTGCAAAGGTTCAACAGCGAGCTCCAACCCCGGTGGTGAAATCTGCGTATCCGTCGGCGAAATTGCCGGAACAGTTTCGCTTGCCTTTGCGAACGGGATTCCGCCGGGACGAATGAAGATGTCGGGGTAGTGGCGCAGACGCTTCATATCGTTATCTGCAAACGCCCACTTGATGTTGTCCGGGAAGGTACCAGCGCCGGCACCGGCGATGACATCGCTCGTGTTCATGAATCCGAGATCGACCGTGTTGTGGAGCAAGCCAAAGGCATGGCCGAGTTCGTGGATTGCGGTACGGAAGTACGCAGCTTTTACGTCGGCGAAGCGGTGGCCTCCAGCGTGGCCCCAGTTCGGGGAGCCGGTCGTTGGCACCTGCCAGTTTGTGGAGATTCCGACGCCCTCGCGGGGAACGGCGTTGGAGTCTGTCGAGCCGTTGTCGTACATGATCCCGCGCTCGGTGGCGTCGATGCGTTTGACGATGAGGATGTGGTAGCGCCATTCAGAGTCGAGGTCGGCGGAGTCTCGGCGGGCAATCATGGTTTCGTGCATCTCCGCGTTCGACCAACTATCGCCGCTGCGTTCGCTGATGTTCGTGTCGCTCACGTCTTTACTCAGCTCCCAGCCGATGGATGAGAATGCGGTCTGCCAGTTATGCCCAATTCCACTGTCTGCTGGAATGTCTGCTTCCAAGCCCTGCACGGTGTCGATCTCGACAGTCGCTTTACGGTAGTTTGGAGAGACCCAGCCCATCTTGAGCCTGGCGACGATATTGCCCGCGGCATTGGTGACGTCGCCCTCAAGGTAGTCTGCGGACGGGTACTCAACCGGCGCGGTGACCCACTTCATCTCAGCAGTAACGTCACCTTCGTTGTTCCAAGTCCCGCTGATGCCGGCCTTGGTGAAGCGCCACATCTGAAATCCAAGTGAAAACGACCGCTTGGTCGTCGACCCCTCGAGGATGTGGGTGATGCGAAGATAATAGCGGTACTGGGTTCGACTCTGGATTGGGATCCCTGCGCCTGGAGCCGGGGGAGGCAACATGATCGGAGTTGTGCGGCCATCGGAGCGGCGGAGAGTCGTGACTGGTCGCTGGTACAGATCTCCGCTCGCCGTACGTCCGGCGGAATGAGCCTCAACGCGGATTGTACCGTCGTAGGCTACCAACCGCGAATTGACAGGTTCGTAGTTGACGAGCCAGGCGCCGACCTTGACTGAGTACAGGCGGATAGCTGGGGACCCGTCGGGGTCGTCAGTGGTTGTCGACGAGGCGAAGGGTAGCGACATCGGCTGCGGGAGTGGTGGTGCGGACATTTTTGGAGTAATTTTTTGGAGTAAAGGTTATTGGTAGTAGTAGAGGTGAACAGAACAGATAGGCAAGTAGAGTGGTGAAGAATACGGAAGATGCTAGGAATAGCGAAGTTGGTGAGTGTTTAGTTATACGTTGGCTGTGTCGACTGTTTATATTCCTTGGGTCTGTTTCGTGTAACTGTTAGAACAAAGTCAGTGTCCTTCAGCCCAAAGTATCATGACCATAGTTTTTCAGCTGGTGAAGAGCGGCTGAACAGCTCCGCATGCTCTTCTTTCTGAAAAGAAGAAAAGAAGGAAGTATATATCCCCAAGATCCCCGGCGAATAGAGACTTGCGGGGAAAGCATGTCTGCACCCCGGATCTCGATCGGCTTACGTGTGGAAGATGTTGACACATGTGGCTTCCTTGGCCGTTTCAGCCCATCAGCCCTACATCGTCAGCTCTTAAGCACCTCTTGGCAATGGATAACTCTGTGTGAAGATGATATGGGCCTCCAGGCAACCAGGAGAAGATACCACGCGGTGGGAGACAACACTGACAAGCAGAAGGCGCCATTCGGAACAGACGTTTGACGATGGAGTCAGCAGGAACGTTCGTAACCCATGAGGGTGGTAGAAAGCCTTGGAACAGCGGTGCGAAGGCGTTAACAAGCTGCGAGGCCCCGCTTCTTGCAATGGACTGAGTTGATGTTCGACTGGTCATTGGTGGTGGTTTGTAGTTATGATTAGCTGCGAGTGCGGATTGATGACCACCGGTGGATATTGCAGGCGAGTGAAATAAGTGAGAGGACACCGGCGTCTTGGCGCGCCTCGCCCTCAAATGCAAGTACTCCACAACCATGATACCTATACAGGTAGGACTTGGCAGAAAGAAAGCTTACATGCTATGGAGTGTATATCAGTGTGTAGGGCTCCATTCCTTGATGCGAAGTAGCCATCCGCATGCAAGGTGGAATTGTACCAAGATGCTCACTTATTCCACTCGTCTGGCTGTCACCGGCACTTTCCTTGCGGATCGGAGCAGGGATTAGACGCTAGCGTTTCAGATCGACAAAAGTTGGGTCCAGAAGAGCCGCATAAAAATTATCTTATCTTATCATCTTCCAACTTGGATGCAACACTTCACAACTACACTTCTTAAATCTAGACTAGGACTAGTTCCAACAATTTAGAGCAGGGTCTATGGCAGTTAAGATTTAACATGTCTGGTTGCAGCCTCAATAGTCTCTAATCCGGGGCCTAAAATCGGGCGGGTGCGTATACTCGACCTGAGAGTCTTCCGTTCCAGCCAATATCTGACTGAGCCGAGCAAGCACGCAATAGGAACATAAAACAACATGACCAAAGCGAGGAGATCTGGAGTTGAAATCATACGCACGAAGTATGGTAAATATTACTTTGACTCATACTGTGCTCGCTGAGATTGACTATATGATTCCGCTGTTCCAGCTTGCTAGTCGGATATCTGAGCTATTTACTGCAGCAAGCTGTTCTTTAGACGCCAGTTAGGGTCGGTACGGTTCAAGTGGTCGATCGGGGTGTTTGGGGCGAGCCTTGTGAACTACGTGTGGGGCTATTACTGCTGCTCTACTAGATCCCGTGTTGCAAATGTCGTAGTTGTCGCATTCAGAATTGGTGCAAAGGTAGTTCGGCGGTTCATGAGCGATCTGGAGTTCAGCAGCTATCGTTCAGCAATGCTAGTATGCGTCTGGAGACAACCACAAGGATTCTACGCACACTGCGCTTGGTGTATAGTACGATATTAACAATGTCGCTAATCTCGCCATCCATGGTAATGCAGAAATGGGGATCACCGATGTTCCAGCTGTTCCATAACACCAGACAATGAAGTAAAGTAGGACGGTATCCCCTGGATCGTAACGGTTCCCGGCCCATACGGGCCGCCCGCGCAACCACCTCACCACACGTCCAAAAATGGTCATCAGAGGCTGTCCTTTTTATCAAGTCTTCTTTAGTAGCAAATAAAACTTTATGTCAAAGTGAATTGTAAATTATATGTGATGTGACTTTGTAAGTCTTACTGCCCCACCAAAATTTGCTCTCTGAGTTGGCAACCCACCCCATGTCTATGCACCACTACCCACCTTTCTCCTTTACAGGTGATTGAATTCCACAAAATGATGCCTTTCATTATTGAGACACCACAGTTACTTGCATTTTGAACATGCTTAGCAAAGTTTGGATGGAGATTTGGTATTGCTGGCTGGGCTTTCCTGCTGGCAAAGCCACCATCCCAGCTACTTTCCCTTCTCAAGGTTTACTGAAAATTGCCCATGACTCCAGCTCTGGCTGAGGGGTAATGATATGCCC
>Ga0307514_10000315_pt1 | contig 115788 bp, 117 predicted proteins | sample 16_EM_MG_FD_203088 | JGI IMG/M metagenome (GOLD analysis project Ga0307514, IMG submission 203088) | Populus trichocarpa ectomycorrhiza microbial communities from riparian zone in the Pacific Northwest, United States - 16_EM | ecosystem: Host-associated > Plants > Roots > Unclassified... | reverse complement strand
CTTGGTGTATGCTGTGCTTGGTGTATGCTGTGCTTGGTGTATGCTGTGCTTGGTGTATGCTGTGCTTGGTGTATGCTGTGCTTGGTGTATGCTGTGCTTGGTGTATGGTGTGCTTGGTGTATGCTGTGCTTGGTGTATGCTGTACTGGGTATATGCTGTGCTCGGTGTATGCTGTGCTCGGTGTATGCTGTGCTCGGTGTATGCTGTGCTCGGTGTATGCTGTGCTAGGTGCATGATGAGCTTGGAGTATGCTGTACTCGGTATATGATGTGCTCAGTGTATGCTGTGCTCGGTGTATGCCGTGCTCAGTGTATGCTGTGCTCGCTGGATGCTGTGCTCTGTATATGCTGTGCTCGGTATATGCTGTGCTCGGTATATGCTGTGCTCGGTATATGCTGTGCTTGGTGTATGATGTGCTTGGTGTATTCTGTACTTGGTGTATACTAACCTTGGTGGATGCTGTACCAAATGTCAACTCTTGTTTGGGGTCTGGAGAGATAGAGAACAATTACTTAAGTTCGTATTCTTAAGTAATGGTATAGTTGAGGACGAGAAAGAGAAAGATGAGAGGCGAGTGGGCAAACCAGTATGACAAACTACGACTGAAGAGAATATTGTGTCCAAGTCAACTTACCATTATGCTACGGAAGGTACAGGTCCAAATCCAGAAGGTGATGACACCAGCAGGAGGTCTGCTAAACTCAATCAGGCATATTCTAGCCCTGGATTGTCATATCCGCTCATATCCTCCATATTGTTCCCATCATTATCCCCAATCACTCTTTCTCATTCTCAACTCAACAATCATCTTAATAACTCACTTTTAACTCATCTCTCTCCCTCTCTCCATGCCATTATGATGAGTTGACACCAACTACAGCAAACACCAACTACAGTATATACCGACTAGAGTATACACCAACAACAACAACATACAGCAATTTCAGCATACACCGGTTAGAGCATATACCAACTACAGCACACACTGACTACAGCATACACTAACTACCGAGTATACTTAGTACAGTATTCACCAAGTACAACATCCACTGAAGATTGTTTGTTTTCCTGTGATTCTCGTGGTTACAATTTAACCCCTGATTGTAGCTTCAGCTTCCAGAGTGCCACCAAGCACAATCGACCACCATCAGCCAACTCTCCATATGAGCGTACTTGCCGAGCCACCTTATCACATTCCCACAGTTGCAAGTTAACAAACTTATGAATTGAGTAACAGCACCTGGTGCGTTGTCCATCAACAGACTCCAAGTACTGATTCCATCCTGCTCGATCCTGGCCTCAAACTGGACCTGCCAACTCACTCCATTATGCTCACTATGTTCGTAAGATCATAGCCTTCTGGTGCATATGTCGAAACCTTTCTTATTTACAGCTTCTAAGAATCTTACAAATCTAGCTCTGTTATTTAAGCTCGTACTATCATGGTCTCCAATTGTGTATCTCCAGAACTCGCTGGATCGGTGCCTCCAAGTGTATCTGTAAAGATGCTTGATCACGGCCTTTATGGTTGCAACATTCAGGCCTCCAAGTGCAGCTCCTAACTCGCTCCTTCACCATATCCGAGTGCATCTCTGAGGTTACCAGATCAGGACCGTCAAGTATATCTCCCAATATTCTGGATTACCGCATCAAAGTGCATCTATGAAGTTGCTTGATCACGGCCTCCACGTGTATCACTGAGTTCACTGTATCAGCAGTTCCATGCACACCACCAATTTCTCACATTCACTACCTGCAGCCAGTCCAGATTTACCAGGTGGGCATTGGTATCTATTTAGATATATCAATGAGAATACAAACCAACTGCACGAGTTTTAACAAGTGTAGAACAATGAGTAGTAGCTTTGATTTCCTGGTACACCAGCAGTGTCCCCAAGGAAGATGTGGTTCTACTCTGACTCCTCTGCCGTGAAACCAGGTCCTCCCAGGTGCTCCCAGACTGGACGTTCGCACTCCGAGGGCAATCTTCAGCTCTCCCAGACTGTGTGTCGGCACTCCCAGCACTGTCGGCGGTTCTTCCCAGTGCTCAGAAACATCACATTGGTTCCACCAGGTGCTCCCATGGTTGTCACGAAACTTCCATTGTCCACAAAGAGTTGTCGCCAGTGTGCCCAGCTGTACCTGAAGGCCACTGCATCAGTCCAGTCCACTCTGAGATTGCACCACCCTGAAATTCTGATCCAACAACTTGCCTATACTCCCACAGGCTCCCAGAGTCAAAAGTACATTGTACTGATGAGGAGGAGCAGTTGGCTGAATGTCAAATAAGTCATATCCAACAATACCATTGGCTGCTTAGAATAGTTCCACCATGTTGGACAGGCACAGGTAGGTTTTATAGCTTCAACAGAGCTTGGGGGCACAGTATAATTTGTGCTTTATATTTAATTTGTTTTCGCTTGGTTTGATTTCTATGTATACATGTTTCTCAAGAGTGATAACAGCCTGCACATGTGGCAGACCAAGTAATTAAAGTTTACGTTATTATGTGGTATAAGTAAGGACTGGTACCTACTATATAGGCAATATATTATCAAGACTTGGAATTAATTTTAGAAATGGTTCCAGATCACATGGCCGCAGGCCAGACTCGAACAGAATCTGACACCCAGGTCCCCATCTCCAACCACTCATGTACAGGAATGGATCAATACCGCTGGAAGGGAATGTTGACCGCACCTAACACCATCAGGATACCAGGCAAATTGGAGCCTGACTACAGTTGCATTTGATGGTTCCTAAACTGTTCGCTGCAATTGGGTTTTGAAGTGCTTATTCGACTATTACAACATGGTATAAATTTAATACACACAATTTCATGAGGTATTTTACGTCCCAGTCTCAATTTGCTATCTGGTTAATATTCATTGAATTTCTGGGAAATAACTGCAAATTGTATGCGAAATTCGCCTGATTTTGATAGCAATCCAATCAATATTCGGCAGTTCACATATCTGAGGGCCAGCGGTGAAGGAAATGGGAAACCAATATAGTCTATGTATTTGTTACGGGACAATACAAGTGAAACTGGGATTCTTATTTGTGGAGAAAGTTGTGGAGTTTTGATGGTAGGTTGTTGGTGGTACAACCGGCCAAATCACAATGGTCGAGTTGTTCGTGTGTTTAAACCAGTTGGAAACGACTTATTCTGGGTTGGAACCGGAACCGGAGCTGAACCCGCGATTTTCAATTATTGCTAACACTAATGAGACTCAATGAATCAATTGTCCCAACAGGTTTGTCACAGCAAATTGAATTGAACCTTCAAGTAACAGCACTCTGAAGTTTCCATTCACACCTCAACTGGTGTTACTGGTTGATGTGGCCTTTTTCAGATATGTCTGAAGATCCTGAAGGTGACACTGTGATGGAAATTTATGGTGCAATGGGACTGTATGCCTCTGTATGGAGTTTGATGCATGCTATCTAGACAGAAGATGAAAAAATGCATAAAGATAGGGTACGCCACATACTACTGATTGCAAAGCCCAGCACTATCACAATACAGGCAGAATTGAAACATGGCAATTGAAACTGTTGGTTCAGTGCATCAGCGAAAGTGAATTCAGTTAGAACGACACACCCAGTCCTCCCAGACACTCCGGGCGACCTCACCAGTCTTTGAAAGTACTTCCAGACGCTCCCAGACCCCCCTGGAGCTAAGCAAAGTGCTCTCAGACTCTGCAAGAGCGTTCTCAGGGGCTGCTGAAAGCACCTGCAGTTATGGAGGTGCATTCAGGATGCTCCATCTAGGATAGTAAAATTTTGGAGCGCCTGATCCCGCTACACAGATCAGTGGGAGGCTTCGAGAGAAGGTGAAACCGCTGCGCGGTTCGGAGAGATACATCGAGAGCGGCCGAGACCACTGAGCATCTCGGCGGGAGACCTGATGCTGTATTCTTGGAGCAGTGGTTCTTTTATAATCACAACTTATTTCGTCTTTTTATATTCATCTTTGTTACAGTCACAAGATTTGCTACATCATAATATCGTATGCATTATTTCAGTCACTCTCTATATATACATACAGTCAATCTGGCTGTAGATGGTACTCGAGCATAATTGGAGGAGCACCAGGTCCTGCTCATTGAGAGAACGTTTAGAGATGCACTATGTTGAGGCCATTGTGGTGAAGCGATGGAGCGAGAAGGCAGAGAGCCCACCATTAACACTCTGCCGGACATCGCGCGACATCCAAAGGGAATTCATGACAAACAGCGGTACTGGTTCGAGGAGCGTAGTAATCTGGGGAGAAGATTTGCTACTACTGGGCATTGAGGATCCCGCGCAATTGTGCTGATCCACGATGTCACACACAGAATGAGTGAGACCAAAAGTTGGGAATGAAAAACTGTATTTTCATTGTATGATAAGATGAGATAGAAATGAGTTAATGTCTATCTACTCCGAAGTCTGCCAAAAATGCACTCCCCGTGATTCTGTCCACCTCCGTTACCCGTGTATCTCCATACACCTGCCATCGCACCTTAAAGATGTACTTGGAGGCTGTGGTTGAACGAGTTTGGAGATGCACTTGGAGGCCATAATCATGCAAGTTTAGAGACACACTTCGAGGCTGTGATTGAGCGAACCAGGAGATCATATTCAGGGAGTTTAGAGATACTATTGGAAACTATGATTGAACAAGTTTAGAGATACACTTGGAGGCCGTGATTGAACGAGATTGGAGGAATACTTGGAGGCGGTGAATCTGGAGGTGGTAGTTCAGGAAGAAGGCACAATGCTAGGTCAGACTCTATTCATTGATCAACTCGTGAGTGTGGGAAGTTAGAGATATAAATACAACATGGTCTGCCGAGAGATGAGAGACTGGCCGCGAGTAGGGGACCGTTGATCTTGGGATGATGCAGCACACGGTGTATGCAGTAGTAGCCAGTGTATGCTGTAGCCAGTGAATGCTGTACTCGGCATATGCTGTATGCCGTATATGCTGTACTTGGTGTGAACTCTCGATCATGGCATGGAGAGATAGACAGTAATGATTTAGCTTGCTGTTCTTAGGTGATGGTAGACTTGAGTACGAGAAACAGAGAGATGGGAGGAGATGGGGGAAATCATCATGAGGGACTGGGACTTGAGAGAATTTCATGTGCGAATCAATGTACCATCCCGGATACAGCAGTTCCCTATCCCAATCCGGCATGTAAATTCACCGATACAAGGTCTTCCCAACACAATCGGGGAAGTCATACACCAGATTTCTTATATCCGCTCATATCCTCCACATTGTACTCATCTTCTTCCCCCATCTCTCTCTTTCTTGTCCACAACTCTAACATAATTAGAGAACACAAAGTCAAGTTATCCCTCTCTATCTCACCATGTCATGAATATGAGTTGACACTGAGTACAGCTTACACCGAGTGCAGCATTCACCGAGTACAGCAGACACCGAGTACAGCATCCACTGAGTACCCAAGATTGTTTGGCATCCCTGCATTTTCATGATTGGGAGTTGACCCCTGCATGTAGCTTCTAGGTCGGGCATGCTCTGCTACACGATCGACCCGCATTAGCCAGCTCTCTTTGAGAGCTTATAGGTGAAGTCACCTTGCCACATTCCCTCAGTTGCTACTTAATTATCTGATAAATAGAGTCTCAGCACATGGTGTGCCGTCCATTGGCCGCGTCTAATTACACATCCAACCTCGCCCGATTATGGCCTTCAAGTTCGCTCAATCACGGCCTCCATGTGTATCTCCAAACTGGCTCCATTAAGGCCTCCTAGTGTATCTCCAAACTCACTCGACTATGGCCTCCAAGTATAGCACCAAATCTGCTCGATTACGGTGTCCAAGTGCATCTCAGAACGGGCTCTATTACAGCCTCCTAACTCGCTCGATCATGGCCTTCAAATGTATCTCCAAACTAGCTCAATTATGGCCTTCAAGTGCCTCTCCAAAGTCCCTCGATTGCAGCCTCCAACATCGCCCAATCACGGCTTCGAAATGTATCCGCATACTCGATCAATTACGGCCTGCTAGTGCATCCCGAAACTCAATGGATTCTGGACTTCAAACTCTTTCGATCACGGCATGCATGTGTATCGCCAAAATCGCTTGATTGTGTTCTCTAAGTGCATCTCAAATTGGCACTATTACAGAGTCCAAAGTCGCTCGATCACAGCCTCCCAGTGTATCTCCAACTTGCTCAATTACAGCCTCCAAGGACATCTCGAAAGTCGCTTGATTACGGCCTCCAAACTCGCTCGATCGTGGCTTCCAAGAGTATCTCCAAACTTGGTTGATTATGGCCTCCAAGTGCATCTCTAAACTCGGAAGATTACGGTCTCCAAACTCGCTCGATCCTGGCCTCCAAGGGTATCTCTTAACTTGCTCGATTACAGTTTGCAAGTTCGCCCAATCACGGCCTCCAAGTGAATCTCTAAACTCGCTAGATGACAGTTTCCTACTGTTTCACAAACCTCGCACGATTACAGCTTCGAAGTTTGCCCGATCACGGCTTCCATGTGTATCTCCAAACTCGCTCGATCACAGCCACGGATTGTACCTCTGAGTTCACTCAATCATCATTTTCATGCAGACCTCGAATTGCTCTCAACCACCGCCTGCTGCCAGTCCAGAGATACCATGTGTTGATGGATAGCTATATAGATACATAGATACATAGATGACAATACAAACTGAATACATGAGTTTTAAAAATCGTTGAAAGATAAGTAGTAGCTATGGTTTCCAGGCAAACCAGCTGCATTCCCAAAGAGGAAGTTGGGTTTCCCAGAGTGCTCTATTGTGATTCAAGGTGCTCCCAGACTTGTCGCCGGCGCTTCCAGGTGCTCCCACGCCTGTCGTCAGTACTACCAGGCCTGTCGCCGGCACTCCCATGTGCTTTCAGGCTTGTTGATGGCACTTCCAGACTTGTTACCAGCGCTTCCAGGTGCTCTCAGGTGTACCCAAAGTTCTCACCAGTGCTCCAAGGTGTTCCCAAACTAATCACAATCACCCACATGGTACTCCCGTACCAGTTATCAGAGATCCCAGTTCGTATGAAGGCCGGCAGGAATGCCCTCCTAGAGTTTGATACTCTTCTGAAATTGACACATCTAAGTTTAGACTCCACATTCTCTCAGACACTCCTGGAGGCTTCCAGTGACTAAAATGAATTTTGCTGATGTCACCATATGAGAATGCACAGCTTGTTGATCTTGAGTGGACTGAGCATAAGCAGTCTGAACAGATCATAACGATGGAATGATACACCTCACAAGGCTCTTTGGAAGCATTGAAAGTTTACAGATTGCTGTTAGCATGTATGTCGGTCATGTTGGGAGGCTATATGCATCACAATATGATTTCAGGACAATGGAATGATGATTGAGCATTCCATTGAAGTGTTCAGTCTCCCCAATCTGATGGCTGAGAGATTTACATCATCCACTGCCAATCTATGCACCTGCAGTGAATACTGAACTCAACTACATCAATGAATTATGTAAGATGTTTATCTAGTAATTGGTGAGTAATGAAGATGAACTCCCTAGTATACCTCCTCCATAAAAGGCAATGTACTTTTGTTCTCTTCCTGAACAGATTCATCATTTGCAGTAGTGACTGCACATGAATTCCGCAGATGATATGGATAGATTCCACATGTGTACCGAAATGGGAAATAATAAACATACAAAAATTCTCAGTACTGTATACACAGCACCAGCCATTTGCATAAGTTGTCCACCTAGAGCAAAACCAAGTTGCACATACATTCTTCCACAATACAGGTTCTTGTCACTATGATGATTGCACGAGTAATTTTCTCCAACACTCCGGTGTGCAGCAAATGAGAGTACTGTACAGCATGTTGAGTTAAACAGACATTATGATATTAATGATATACTGCAATGTAGAGTCATGTCAGGACAATATACAGCAGCTGACAGGAACCACAGATACATTGCAGTCAGACAAACACTAATCTTAGACTATCAAGACATTGAACTAAAGGTACGCCTTCTTAGACATTCAACCAACTTAATTTTCTCAACTAATGCAGATTGTCAAAATGGACATATGTAAGACACAATCAACTCCGCGAGAAAATCGTTACACTCTGTCATTCTGAAGTAAAACAAAACTGTTAAATAGTGATTGTTGTTTCTGAAATGAGTATTGGTTAGAGTGGGATATTATGGGCATGATTGATTATAGTTAATAACAAATATGAGATCAAATGAATTGAGTGAAAGTCAGTTTGGATTGTTACAAGCACTCCTGTCAAATTGATTAGTGCCTTTGCCAACATTATTGGCTAGCACTCACTGACTTGCTGCAGCTTCCACTGCTGATATCTTTGTCATTGTTGGACTGTCAAAATCCTCCAAGCCAGTTGCTGCAATTTCAATTTCCACACATAAATCATCTCGTTGTAATTGGCAATCTTTGGATAGCCTTATACCATTCAGCAAATGGCTGCAAATGATTCAACAATGGTGATGTTGAAATGCACCGGGGACCTGAGGCCAGATACACCTTGTGCAATCATCAGGCTGATAAATGCATGATCCATTCAATTCCATGTGCACCAGAAACTGAAGGCCATGTATGATATTCAAAGTCGAATGATCTGCAAAGGTATTCATCATCTGCTATCAAGTGCACATGAATATCCGGCTTATGGCTTGAGTGTCAGTATGGCTGATTGAACACTCCATATTCTCCAATTCCATCCGACAATAAAGACAGTTCCTGTGATCCTGAGTATCTTTGTTAGTATATTATATATTGCACACTGATTTGTAGTAAATACTTCTACTTTCGCTATCAGTTGATTGTATTCTTTACCTACACCAGGGTTGCATAACTCAAGCAGTTACATGATACGACATGGCAACAGAATGTTCTGACATATAATTGAAGTTCAGACTCACCGCAGATGTTGAATTCTGTGAAGGATGTTAGTTTGCAATCTGAATAAGCTAACTATGACACGCTGCAATTCATTATCAGACATATTGTATCTGCCTAAATACTCCTCAACTCATATCAGGCCCACAAAACAGCCACAGATGCACAGTCCCCATATTCATATTGTAATGTATATTATATTTGATATATTGCCAATCATATTTTGTTTCACTATAAATAAATTGAAGGCACACAGTTGGTCATCATTCAAGACCCATCACATTCAGGGACTGGGGGCCCATCCGGATTGGCCTCTGCTATAATGTATTAATATACGGTTGAATAGTTCTGTGATGGCAGCTACGATAATACATTGAGTGCTAACCTCCATTTACACTGTCTGTTGGAGGAACTTAGCCAATACAAACTGAAGCATAAATGCATAGCCTTGGCTTTTCAGTAACTCCAATTAGCTTGATATTGACTAAGTAGTTTGTATCCACATATGCTTCAAAATTTGAAATAGCTGCTGATATTTCTGGCTCCAACAGATGAGGTGCAACTTGAGAGAAGAATATCCAATGACAGATTCTACTCAGCAGTAGTGCTGATGACCTACGACAACACCTACTCACCCCATGTACTACACATATTCAATTTGGCCTAAGTTCACAATGCTTTTGATTTAGACATATCTGGATTGTGACTCAATATATGTTTTGGCCACCACAAGATGTATCTGACAATTGATTACAAGAATAGATTTCCATCGAGAGAGTGCAAAGGGAGAGAATCATGAAATTTCAAGTTGGAAAATCTGAACAGACAGCTTTGAAGAGTGCCATTGACTTTCATGGTAAGACATGCCTGCGATTCCAGTCTTTACATTGGATCCAGAATAATCATTCAAATTTCAGTGCACCTCAATCCCCTGGAACTGCATGCATGCAATCATACCTCTGCCCACTGTGACATGATGTCTCACTAGGTATTCTTTCTGTTGCTGTATGTAGCTTTCAGCCCCATGAGTAATTTTTTTGCAACCGTGGAGTGATGAGATGCATAATGGATTTGTCAGTTCATGGTGTGTGACCTACCTGATATGAGGCAAAAAATCTGCACATGAGTGAGAATGCATAACTCGTTTGCTATCAAACTTAGCATTCACAAGGGCTTGAATCAATAAGATTACCCCTGAATCATCATTATATCTTACCATTACTTTCTCTTGCAATTGTATCTCTCCTTTGTGTACCCTAATGCTCACTTTCCATTCATCTATATGCTGCAATAGCGTTGTCTTGATAATCTACAGTGACCGTCCTGATAAGTGCAATGAAGATACATTGTAATTCTGGTAATTCCTTATCGACAACATATATAGCTGCAGCATTCAAATACAACGGGTTACTAACAAACTTAGTGAAATCGGGTGGGAAATATAGCATATATGAAGGCGCATATTCCTCCCCAATCGATAGCATACTTTGTATGCATCCTTCCAACTTCACCCTTCGTCAGACAAATTCATGTCGATTCATTTCCAGAGATACTCAGTACAATAACAAATTCATCTGATGCATGGGTACTAGTTCTGAGTGCCCCATCTCGCCACCTGTCATAGTTAGTTAATATTACCAACCATATCAGTATCACAAGATCCCTTCGTGTGGTTATATAGGTCAGGTGCGTCTGGTTCAATTTGAGGAGCATTGGCATATGTAAGATCCAATTGTTGAGTCAATGCAGAGGGTGTTGTTAATACAAAGTACCACAGTTTGGTATTGGGTATTAGAAATCATTCAATGCCTTTGTACCTGGGACTTTCTTGCCCTTACCACCGAACTGCCTTGTCAATTATACACATCATCAGTTGCAGAAACCTTCTGTGACACCATTGAAGGCACACTGTGACTTGCATTGCCTTGATATATATCCAGCTAGTGTTAGCAACGGTTTCGGGTTACCTGGCTGCAGTCTGGGTTGGAATTAACTCGGATGCGTTTGTCCAGGTCAGGAATCATCAAGGAACAGGACCGGGTTACCAGTACAAGAATGTTACCCAGACCGGACATAAAAGCTTGCGTTTTTGGATAGATTGGCGCTGTACTGCTGATCTATTGTACGGTTGCTCCTACATTGGCTCCAATTATGTTTGAGTTCTGAATGTCTAGTGCAATAATCAGTATGTAGATGGTGCAGTTTTGGCTGCTCTTTTACCTCACAATGTCAGATTTGCGATACGACGAATAGTTGGTGAATACCGGTGAAATAACTCCCACTTTCTTAAGATATTCGCTATGTTTCGATTGCGACCCAACGAATATTTGTCAGATCCCAAATCTGACACCTGGAGGCGAAAGAGTTGCTAATACTGTATAATCTTCCTATAAATCATGCCACAATACGATCAGAAATCAAAGCTTAATTGAAGGCAACATTGTGAGGTTCCAATTGCAGATTGTTGGTGGTAAAACCAGGCTAATTTCACAAGTCGGAGTTTTCATATTGTAAACGCTGGTACTGCTGTCCAGTTCAAGTTCGGAACTGGACCCAGAACTGATCTGGGAATTTGAAACCGTTGCTAACACTATGTGAATCTTCTTCTACTTTTTTTCCTGTTATGCACTTGCTTGTAATTTTATATTTACCACTTATACACTCTCTCCCACATTCTCCAACTATATATCTTCATTTCATCAAATGGAACCTGTGCCCAGCTAGGCAAGAACTCACTATTCACAGAAGAACCTAGAAGTACACTTTGACAGCTCACTTGCACTTGGATTAAAGAAAATACCCAATTATCATTTTCCAAGGTGTGGTTGACTGTCCAGGCCTTTGCCTTCATGCAGTATATTACAGATGATTAATGTCTCCAATTGCACTAATAAAGTAGGAGGATAATACGGATCAGGAAATCAATAATGACGAAAGTGATACCTCAGGGGAGTTTACCTCATTATCCTACTTTGAAAAATACTGTATCAAGTCCAAACAGTAGCGCCAACATCTACGGCCAGGTGTGTCAGGACCAGTTGATATGCCTGAGAAGAATTCCACTGCCAAAGGAACTGAGCTGTGTCCATACTGTAATTGCACCCGCGCCACTTCTTAGTTTCCAAGATCCAGCTGGCGCAATGGTACCACCACTACTCAGGTGCTAAAACTCAACGCTCCTCAATCAGTCATGAGAAGCTGACCATCAAGCACCCACTCATGATGATCAATTGGCATTTACAGGTGATGATGTATATACACCAACTGTGTGATCACAACCCAGTGTTCTACTGCTCAATATAGATCTGCAAACATGTCGCACTATAAGTCACGAATTCGGTTTATTGCTCCTGCCATCACGCTTACATTATTGACTACTCCACACAGTATATATAGTTCAAGTTGAAATTTAGAACCATTCACAGATAGTTGGCAGATGGGGCTCATGAATGTATTGTACCCAGTTACAAGTTTGATTTGGTCTCTGAAACTGAGCTTGAGATGCATGTTAAGCAGCTTGTAGTTGCCTATACTTATCTCTTGAGTGTTGTGAATGACAAGAAGTCATGATTCACCCAAATGGAAGTTGTGAATATAATTTACCATCAGTTATTCTTCACTGCCAATAGTTTGGGGTGCCAGCTTACTGTGTCTCTGTTCTTTCAACCTCTGGCTCCACAGACTTTAACTCTGGCAGCTACAGTAATTCATTGTGCACTGCCTGAATAATGCAGCAGAAAAAAGGATAGATTTATGTTTTCTCACAATTGGAATGGATGTACATTTTACCCTTTGCCTGTGTAGATGTTTCTCTGGCTGCCACTGCCCTCATAAGTTTCAGATTAGTGGGCCACTTCATACCACATCATACCCCCTCTCAATTCAGCAAACAACTTTCTTAGGATTGGTGCTCCTCAACTGCTGTCGGCCTAGCTATCCTCCATCTGATTACAGTTTCAATCGCTTCTCTATCCATTCTCCTCTGCTCGGATAGACCCTCCCAAATCCGCACTGTGATGATTTGCACTTCTCCATTCATTTCCATGCTATATACCCTCCACCCATTCAACATTCCTCCAATTGAATATTCACTCCTTGAACCCTAATAGTGCTTCTCAGTCAGAATTGTTACTCACATATATCCTTCCATACTCCTTCCTCCCACCATCCAGTTTTGGCACTCCTCCACCTGACTGGGTGCTCCTCAATTCCCACCAGGTCACCTCAATCCGCAATCTATGCTTTTTACTCCGCAACCGGCATTCCTATATATCATACCAAACTCATCATCCCCAGTTTTCTGCACTCCTCTTCTAGGCTATTCACACTTCCATCCCCATTGGGACTCCTGTTTGGTGCTCAAGTAGTGGTATTGGTGATCTTGAATTCTCATCAGCGTTCCTCAGTCTTGTTTGGTGCTATTCTGATTCCAAACTGCTCCCCTTCATCTCCTTCTCTGTACTGGTCTTTTCAGCCTAAGAACACCTCATCTGATGCTCCTCTCTGGCCGGTGGTTGCTCCCCCATTCCTGCCAGATACATTGCATTGCCTTTATAACCTCATTTTGATTGGCAGCTAGCTAACATCACATTACACCTTTGTTAGATATCAGAAAACAAGCCAACACACATTGGTCACTCCACAATGCCACATCTGAGTTACTAGACAAATCAAGTAGCACCTCCAGCTTCACGGTGCTATCGATGGATTCTGTGCTCCTGCCTTCATTGGCCCTGATAAGATGGGAGCTATAGTGGACGATATTGACAACATGTTCACATGATAGCATTCAATCAGTTAGTAATGATTTTCTTTCAGTATACTTGCTCATATTTTTGAATCTCATGTTTTTATCTTTGCTTCCATAATGCATTGATGCAAAAATCGAATTCTGTAGAAGATATTATTAGCTTGTATCAGTATGATTTACAATTGAAGAGAAACAATAATACGTACATCATGTTCACCACCGAGGGTAATCCAGTTCACATGCATATCAGGGGAGACTGACATGCTCTCTGCAGTCCTTTGAATAAATATCCATTACAACCTAGGCATTTCTCAGAGTTTGTTTGGAATATCTGAGTTGTTTGGGTGACAATCACATGTCCTTTAAATATTCTCTCTGGCGCTCCACATTGTGTTCAAATGTATTACAATTACTTCAGGTTGTTCAAGCACTAGTCATTACAGATCAATGTTTCTTCACAGGCTGTCCAGACTACCTTTCCAGGGTGTCACTCTCTCCTGAAATCAACATTTCTATCTTTACACTCTACGTCCTGCCATGTACTACTGCAGGATTGCAGTTTGTGGAGTTCATATTTCGGATAGTCAGTGACTGTATGAGTTATGTGTCCGGTCGGGTTATTGTTGTCAGTGTGATCCTATGTGTATGAGTTCACTGAACATGATTGTATACAAGAACCAGAGAATTCATTCTTGTCACAGATAGGGAGTTTGTGTACTTACTGTTAATGTACTATGATGACCATTGGAGATAGATGGCAGTAATATAATTGCATATTCTTGGTTGATAATGGTGTAACATACACGCCAGAAAGTAGTAGGAGTTCACAAAGCAAGTCTACATGTACAGAATTGACAAGATTGAGAAAATACACTTTATCAGATATCTAATCAAGCTTCAATGTCTGCTATAGTCAAACCAATGTGCCACATTGGTGATTATCTCTGATCAATTTGATTAATAAATTATCATTAGTGTTTACAATTTGAAATTTCCAACTTTCTCAAAACTGATAACCTATCACTCCTACAATTTACTTGGCCTATCTATTTCAATTCTCACTGTAATATGAATATACAAAGTACAGTAAGTTCTGTCTCCCTGGAGCTGATCGAGCTGTAGGTTAACTCCAAGTCTTCAAATAGACTGTCTCAAACCATCGCTCATCCAGTCCCAGTATCCCATGTCAACGAATACGTTCCATGTCAGCTTTACTTGATTATACCTAATTGTCGATCTATTATTTCTAGTATGGTTGGATTAACTATCTTGCATTGAGTTGATAACTTCCAAGTCAATTTCCAAGTTTACTCAGTAATCTCATCCAAATATAACTCTTTACGTATATTTTTATGGACTTTAATTGCATTTCACTGATAGCTCAATCACTATTTCCATATTTGTTAGGGGTTGCCATAACAGCGATAATGATACTTGATTATAAGCACAAGACGCATATATATCTGCGATATACATAAACACCTATGCATGTGGTAATCAAGTTGGTCAGTGTCATGCTCTTTAGCGGAAGTTCGTGCCAGTCGCGCAAAGAGATGCGCAACACGCTATCTTTGTTCACTCCTGAATACTTTGTGGGACTTGCATGGTAATCATTCACGGCAGTTGATAGTCAATATGCAATTAAGAGGACTCCTCTCCCCTACCTGTAACGGGTCAGGATACGGAGGGGCATGTTCTGGTCTAGAGATAAGACTTGACCTTAGCATGACGTAACTGAGGGATTAATGACGTAGGCATTGGCCTAGAGCGAACACTGCTCGTTGGCACGAGTACTCTAGATCGCAATGTAACCTCGTATCAGATACGAGCTTACACGTCAATAATCTATGTTGGCATAGTATCGGTTGGTCGCCAAGCAAATCTATGACGCAATTGAATACCTCACTTGCATGAGGGATTTAAGAGGCAATAAGCATTATCAACTTGGTTGGTAAATGTTCCAACTACCGACTCGTACGATTTCAAAAGATGTCTGAGTTAGGAAAGGATAAGCTGATATCGCGCGATGGATGGCCTGATTGTTATCAGGAGCGTAACGCTTTCAAACGACATTGCAAAGACGCGACTACCTGAGGGTGTCGTGGTAAGTTAACAATACGGGCGCCAAGGAGCGTGTCCGAGATAACACTGTCACACCTGAGGGAGAGCGAAGGCTATAAAAGGGACAGCTATGGCAGGAGGTTGAGAGGACAGCAGCGAACAGATTAGCTTTCAGAGAACACCGAAGACGATCTTAAAATATTATTAAGAATTCTATCTATTCAAAATTACTTCCCTCATACATACACGAGACTGGGCCTTATATGCCTGGACATCAGTATACACCAGCCGAGTACGCACTACAGAAGATTGTCGAGAGTTTCGGAAATTTGCTTTCCGAATTGGCCGAGCACCATTTAACCCACACCTACGCTGTGGTATTTCATTTCTGCGAAATCGAGAATATCGACTACCTGGTGTTGAGGAATCTCAACACGGGCACTTTACCCTTCGAGGAATTTTGCGAGGAGTGGTTGTTCGAAGGCGAGGTTTAATCTTCGTCTACATCGGAGACAGGCAGTGGCACCGTTTCGATTTGGAGAGATTGGAAGAAGCAGCTCTAGGGTTAGAGCGGAACGAGCAGGTTGCTCTTGTCAGAAGAGCAAGAGGTTTAGTCTTAGGATAAGACGAGGAGAGAAAGAGATTAGATAGGCGGCTGTACTTAGATTCAATAAATATTGTATTAGTTATTGGGATCTAAACACCCCTGTAACAATATTTATGCACTCTTTATTCACGAGTTCACTGGATTTCAGTCTCCAAATACTCTTCTGTTATTACTTACGTGCCAACTGCAGATGCTGCCAGCACTGTCACGATGCATACCTTAAAATTGGCTTGCTATTGATCATCGTATACATTCAAGTTCATTCTGTAGTGAAATGAATCATTTCAAAATATACCAACAGATGAATACCAAATAGATATCATATTGTAATGTGGTACATCTAGCTTTGATTGCAAAGTGCCAATTTCAAATTAGAATGAATATAACACACAGAATAGCTTATAGTACTGGAATTCTGGAAACTATAAGAAAAGGACAGTTTCAAGGTAAGAAGATTCATGGAGATCTGTCCAATGGTAACAGAAGCTGTGTAACTGGAATATACTTTTATTCAAATTTTATTGCATCTGAATGTACTACTGCTACTGTAAAACATCTCAGAAGCCTCAGATAATACTCATAAAGTGTTAGTATGTACTTCACATAGCTTTAGAATACTTTCTGAGAGCCAATTAGCACAGTTGTAAAGAAGCATATAGGAGTTCAGCCTCTGGTATCCTGATCATTATATATCTCTCTAGTGAATATTCAAAATAATATCTGCTGGAAGTTGACAAATTATACTAGAATTGTTATAGTGGTTATGTTATTTTCTTTACAAGGTGTTATAGTACTTATAATTAACTTTCTAAATCTTTTCAACTGCTACTGTCTGTACTGAAAAATACTAACAATGTTGGTCAGTGATTTAAATGGAACTGTACAGTTGCATTATAGTAAATAAGTAGTACACTATTTGGTACTTCAATTGAAGTTGTGCTGAGCATACTATGATGATTGTAGCATTATATAATGTGTAACATATATAAGAATATACATATCTATGGGATTGACACCGAAAACCCCAGTGAATTTGTACAGACAGTGTTCGCAACTGTGTTGGCTTACCTGGCTGGTGTCTGGGTTGAAACTGGAACTACCAAAGAACTGAACCACCCGATGATGAGAGATTCCAATCTAGAAGTGCACATTCAACCTTGATATCTTGGCCAGGTTACTCATAGTGCTGAGCCTTGTTTTTGCAAACTCAACATTTTGGCTCCGATTAGGTATTTCAGTTCTCCTTGTATCACAATGTGATATATTTGTAAAAGATGCGCTTTTCGATGCTATTCCACCTCCCATTCTGCAATTTCCAATTCAATTAGTATTCATTGAGTCGCTTTGAAATCATGCCCAAAATTGAGTGCTATTTACAGTAACTCAAAGAAAATTGATCGGATTGCAAGTTGCAGAATGTGAGGTGGAAGAGCATCCAAACTGCATGTTTTAGTTATATATCATATTGTGATATGATCAAAACTCACATACTTAATTGGAGTGTAAGTTCTAAGTTTACAAAAATGTGGAAGGGTCCAAAAAACTGTATGTTCGGTGCTATGTGGATTTTTCGTAGGGTAAAACCTGTTGCGACTGTTTCAGCTCAGTTCCAACCCGGACCCGGCACTGAGCTGTGGATTTGGAACTGTTGCTAACACTCTGTACAGATAACTGAAGTGTCATACAGGGCAATATGTAAGAATCATACTGTTCAATATGAGAAACTTGAAATATATTCAAAGTTCAACAAGGTTTTGAAACAATATCTCTGCAGCACATACCGGCTATGGCACCTCGAGATTAGGTATTGTGTACTCCGTTCATTGCAGGTGGACTTGTTGAATAAGTTTACCTGACAATTGGAATTTCCAAATATTACTATTCAATTTTATTATCAGTTTTTATTTGTACTAAAATATTCTAGACTCCTTCATATCTTTAAAGATGGTAATATATTGGAAAGTAGTATATAACTGAGGGAAATATTCATTAAGAAACTTAAAATATTGGCAGTAAATTTTATTCCAATTTTGACCAGCTTCTAGCGAAATACATAATATCAAGTAGATATATTTCTATACAAAGAAGTTATGATGGTTGTATAGACCCTGTGTAAAACCTCTCTGCTTGTATGATAGAAAAATATTCCAACGAACATCACTATGTATTTAATGATACAAGCGAAGAATTGTACTGACTGAGGTACATATTCCGTGAATGGGCATTGTCAATGTCTATGTATACAACAGTTGTTGTTTTGTTGGCAACAGTACATCAGCAAAACACAATTCTGTCCAGGCTGAATGGCTTCATTTTTTGTTTGTATTAGTGATACTGTATTCACTCAATTTACAGTATGACAGAGCCTTAACCGTCCCCTCCACCTCCGGGTGTGCTGCAAAGATGGTGTAGCTTCCCCCTGCAACCCATCGTCCCCTGTGACACATGAAAATCAATCCAGTGCACATGATTAGAAAGAAACAATAGGAAAACAACGAAAACCACAGATATGAACAATACGAGAGAGAAACTGACTCCAGTTCAAATACCTTCAATCTTGCCCGTGCTCCTCCTGTCCATGCTCCTCCTGCCCGCACTCCTGCTGCCTCGGCTCACTCTGCCTGGGCTGCTCCACCAGTTTTGCCGGGACCATCCAGATGTTAGTTTCTGCCAGGAAGTTCATCGCTGGTTGATCGCATTTTTCCACAGAGAAATGTTCAGAGATTTGCACATGCTGGCATCTGCCCGCTTTCCATCCAGTGGCCTTTCCCACTGTCTCCCAGAGCGCTGTCTGCTGGTCACTCCAGCGGCTGCAATGGTGCAAGAGATGCTCCCGTGTCTGTAGTGCTCTGCATCTGCACCACCAGCATTTGCCGTCCTCCTCATGTCGAAACCACAGTTGGTACGTTCCAGTCGGCCCAATCCCGCTGAGCAGTCTGTATAATGTTGTTGCTAGTTATTTCACACTTGTCACTGGGACGGATCTCTTGCTCCTGGCTTTGCCCTTCAGCCTGCATCTGTAGTGTTTGGAGCAATTGTCAGCCTCCCAGTTGGCAATCGCAACCATCCTCACTTCAGAGATCTGTTGAACTAAATTGGTAGCTGAGGTGTATATTCGCTTGCGTACCGTGTAGCCTCGGTCAATTGGTAATGTGTTTTCCTGGTGGTCAGCCACTTCATGCCCAGGGATGCCCAGGTGTCCAGGGGTCGAGTGGATTGCGGCTTCGATGCCATGGGTACAGCAGGCCCTAGCATGCTCGTTGATTGCTCTTCCATGTTGGTGCCCTGTCCCTGGGCACTGTTGCGCTGTCTGTCTGATGGCCGGTTGTGAATCTCTTGACGCTACCACGGTCGTGACTCCCTGTGCTCGAAACCCCTCCGCTCTAACAACGGAATTTCGGAATGCAACACTGATTACCCAGCACTCAGCGTTGAATATCTCCATTTGTCCTGTCCCGAGGTAGCAACAGAAGACTGTCCAGCCGTCTCCATTTAAGCTCACCGCTGCGGCTCCAACTCTTCTATTGTCCACTCGAGATCTGTCTGTTCACCATATCCCAGTGCCAGATCCTGGCCAGCATTCCTTCTTGCCTATAGCTTTGCAACGCTTTTGGCCGTGGTGTCGTCTCACAGTATAGTGGCCTTGACCACTGGCTCCTTGCCTGGGTCTGGCCAGCACATCCTGTTGGCACTCCTGCCGTGCGCATGCTCTATCACAGCCATTCTGCCTTCCGGCGCCCCTCGTGTAGGGTAATCGTATAGCTCATTCAACTTGGAGCCATCGCATGAGTTTGTGAGCCTGGCTACAAACTGTTGTCATCAGGCGTCGAGGGCCAATGCCAAAGGTGTGAGCCCTGATTCTCCCATTCGCATACCTGTCACAGTTGTTGGCAGTGAGCTCAGGGTTGAACAGGCTTCATCATTCAGGAGGAGCTTGATGTCGTCTCGCCGGATACCTTCCTTTGGATCCCACTAGTTCTCACTATTGTATAGCACGATGACCTGGATGCAGGATCTCCGTCCTGCTGTCACACATGCTGGTACAATTCCGTGTGTTCCTGTGAGTGACTAGAGTCATGCTTCTGCAGCTCTAGATTTTTTCATGCATCGGTCGTGATACTTCCTGAATGTAAAATTCACATCCATGCAGACCCCCAGCCACCTGGTCTCATCCTTGTTAAACCTGATGAAGCCATTCCCAACTCTAATTTTCCCTGGTAGGTTCAGACACAGCTGCGTCTTGTGACACTGTCTACTGGTCAAGAGTGCCGCTTCGGTTATTGAGGAGTCAAACTCCTGCATCCGTCATTCTGCCCAGTTGAGGTTCCGTCAGCTGCAGGCTTTGAGTTGCCTGATGAGGTGCTGAACATTGTTACCCATCGCCACCCATCTGACATCGTCCTCAAAGAACAGATCTTCAACACCAGAGACTCTCTCCTCATCCCATTGTATGAGCGCAGACGTGTATATCAAGAAAAGTATCAGAGTCACCAGTGAACTCTGTCATACACCTGCTTTCACAGGGTGTCTCTCCATAACAATACCCTTGATCACCTTTTCGACTGTTTGGGCTGTGTGAAAACCTGTTTTCCATCTTATGAGGTCTCCGTCCATCCCCTTGCCTCTGATTGTGTGGATCAGTTTCCCCCTCCCTACGCTCGGAAAAGCTGCCTTCATGCTCACCTGCTTCATGCCAGCTCTGCATCAGCAAAATGTAAAAAGGTTCAGAAGTCATAAATCAACGACTCAGCTTTTCTGAATAGCCACGCCGATCATTCCAGAAGCTCCCAGAAGCTCCTGAAGAGGCTGAATGCAAAATGATGTGCTTCTCAGGTACTCTGAGAGTACTTTCAGGTGCTCATCAATGCTTCTTGAAGTAGCGGAACAGAATACAAGAATATTCTAAATAGTATGAAGTTGTCTTCAGAATGCTATAAAATCATGCCTCTAAGTTGGTAAAATTTCGGAGCTGCTGCGACAATGGACACTCGTCTCCAGGACGATTCCGGTGCAGCTGGAGACATACTCTCCGGGACTGATAATAGATAATGTCTATATCGAATAATACAATTCGACAAACAATCTCACAGCTATACACCTGAATCAAGCATTCAAATCAGATTAATATACAGTCTAGTAGGTATCTAAGTCAACATGATGATTTACAAGCCATACGCTATCGATGCCGCCCCGATGCAGCATTCTCCTGCACCAAATGCGCCGGCCCAACTATTGCTCCAACAGGTACAATATGCATCTTATTCGTTTGTTTAACAACCCGGATGAACCCGTCAACACAATCAGCCCAACCATGAAGATCTTTGTACTTTGTTGGAATCACAACCGCATATTCTTGAGCTTGAGGATGTAATACCCATTGCTGAGTATTCTTGCACCTCTTCAAAAAGGTAGATATTACTTTCCCAGCGTGCAGGCGCTCCTGAAATTGGAGGATCTGATTTGGTGGAGTCCAGCCGAAGTATAATACAGGAAAAGAAGGAATTCATCCTTGGAAGGTGTTATCGTGGTCATTCTCTTCACTTTGCGTATACTGGACCCAGATGTTATGAGCTTCAGGCATGATCCCTTGGATGGCATTGGTATATTTTACCTTCTAATCAAGTCCCAGACCCTCAACAGAAGTCGGGTTTTAAAATGGTTGACGGTAATACAACAGCCAATTCTGGAGTTGAATAGATTTACTGTCTATGAGTACATTCTGATCATATCCAAGCACGAGTCCACTAACTTCGTATCCCCTGTCCTCTTCAATCTGCGCGCAGAATAGTTGTCCAAAGTTGGGAATTCCGAAATCTTCTGATGCATCTCTGAGTGAGGTTAATTTGATACTTCTGCACACTCCGCGGACATGCGTTTCTCTCAAATGATATAGCTGCTGTGATTCAGGGCAGATAATGGGCTCGTCCTGAAAGGTTTGGAGACGTAACAGATGGGCTCTGCGTGTACTTCCCCGTTGATCGGTAGCGGACAGTAGGTTGACAAGTTGTGCAGAGTCAATATCGTACCAGACTTTGAGTGCAAGATGAGACAGTGTCTCCTCCATATAGTCAAGACCGGTACACTGGTCATTGTGCTTGAGCATCTGTTGGATGTAATTGACTTTGATGCTAGATTGAAGTACCTCTTTCACATTGGCGATAGGTAGCTGTTCAGAAATATCAGTGGTAAAATTGTCACCGGAACCCATTTACCGAATTGACTCTGATATATGGCTCACAAAATGCATCTTTGGATATCAGAAATGTATCACGCGTTGTTCAATGGTTTTCTGGAGCACCTTGATGCTGATTGGCCCACACCAAGCTTGAAACTCGATCAAGCAGGTGGTAAATTCCGTCTTGAACCGTGTCTGGTCATTCGAGGTGATGACATAAATCTCTCTCTCCGGCTGGTTAGTGACCTGCTACGTATCAGCCAAGATCGAGCTCGTGGCTTCTGTCTCAGCATCGGATAGGCAGATCTGAAATTGCAGTCGCTTGTCGGCGGTCATGTTTGCTGCCCCGTAAGCCTCGTCTTCGGCTGCAGTTTTCATTAGTGCAAGCTGTTCGGCGACTATGCTTCTGGGACAGGTTGCCTTGATCCCGACTTCCGGCAATAGTTGTCACTCATGATACTGCAATGATTTATCGAAAAGCATGTGTTTGGCAGGTGTCACCGGATGGATTTCGCGCTCCAATCGCTCAATTGCCTTCTGATGCTCAGCATCTGACCGAGTGGTTGTTGCTTGCCATGCTCTATTCAGGCGCACCTGAAATTGCCTGCGTTGTGTTGAGGAAGGCTTTTCAGCCCCATACACAAGGGCCTCCATTGCAGCACGAATCATATGAATCTTTTGTTCGCGTAACTAATGGGATTCTATTGCCAACAGGTCATCCACTTTGGTCTTCGCAGACTTCGACATATTCTGTTCTCGAAACATTCCTTTCTTCTGATAAAATCTCTTGAGTGCATCATCTAGTGCTTTGAGGGATAGATCAGAGTGATTTTGTTGGCTAACAAGTAGAGAAAATTCACATAATGCGCGCACTGCTCCCATTACCATTTCATCGGAGGCTGTTTTCGCCAAAGGTTTCCTGTCATCCTGGGAGCAGACAAGAATTGAAGCGCAATTCACAGCCAGTGTTCTGATCATGCCCCGGATCTCTTTACCTCGCCAGGGGCCGCTTTTCAATTAATCGAATGGATTAGAGAAGTGCTGGAGGCCGGGACATCGTGGCACTGATGTCAATCGATTGTCAAATTGATTCTTGATCTGTAATAGAATATGTTGCGAAAGTACGAATAGATCTGTTAAAATCTAATGAAGAGTATCCGAAGCAATCGTATGATAAAAGTAACGAAGTTGAGAAGTGTTCGAAACAAGATCATATAATACTGAAGGAGGAGGAAGTATCGAGAAGATATTATTGTATTCTTATCGATGTCAGAGCAAGTCTAAAGAACTGTTCTCCAACCGGAGAAACAGTATCTATATATACATAAACAAAGGAGTGATTGTCCATGACCACGGTCGCGGAACAATATCCTAAAACAGTAAAGAAAAACTCTTCAACTGTATATAATTATAAACAAGAACCGTAAGGAAACCATTGGTATAATCTAGACGCGTTCCAAAAGATAAGCGCTGATAAATCCCTTCCCAACGGAACAAAAAGAAGATTCTAGACAAGTGCTAACCGGAACTTTCTAGACATCCAAAGATAACAGATAACGAAAGTATTAACACACCACATTAATCTTATCCGCAACGACCTTCCATCCTTATTGAGAATAAAAAGAAAGGTACAAATATTAGAAAGAGAAATGTAGATACTTTCATATTTTCAATACCCCTTCTCACTTTGATCCAAATATTTTTGAGCATAAGTGGTCGTTCACATATCTCGTCATTCCCTTCGTACATATATCTGCCATATTATCCTCTGAAGGTACATACATAACTGACACATTTCCTATATCGATTTGCTCTCGAGTAAAATGATATGCCACATCGATATGTTGTGATCTGTCGTTAAGCTTTGGATTATATGCTACATCGATAGCGGCGTTGCTGTCGAAAAAGAGAGCTGTCGGAATATCTATTTTCAGCAATTCTTGACTTCCACGCTTTAACCCGAGATGATGTTTTGTCGTCATCGCAAGTGCCATATACTCAGCCTCACAAGTAGAGGTAGCAACAGACCGTTGTTTCCGACATCTCCAGGAAATAGTAGCGTTTCCAAGTCGAAAAATATATCCCGAAAAGCTTCGTCTTGTATCTAAACAATTGCCGTAAGATGCATCCGTATATGCCGTCATCTTGAGTTCATTATTCCAGGGATAAAAACGGTGTCTATCCTTCGTTCCTTGGAGATATCTAAGTACTCCTTTGGCAGCTGTGAGATGCGTAATCGAGGGAGATGAGTTGAATTGAGAGAGGTGGGTAATTGGATACGCCAGGTCAGGTCTAGTTCCAGTAACTAAATACATCAAGGATCCGATTATTTGTTGGTATGCAGTTGTATCAGTACGCTGTTCATCGACCTCAATAGCCTTCAACCGGTGGTTAGGGTCGATAGGTGTCGAAACAGGTTTACAATCTTGCATCGAAAAACGGTTCAGAATCTTGTCGATGAATGTCGTTTGGAATAGACTGATCCCATTGTCGGTAAAGGTTAGTTGGATTCCTAGAAGCCAATTGAGCTCACCCATATCGTTGACTTTAAACTCAGTTTTCAATACGTTAATAGTTTGCTCCTTTAGCTCCCCAGTAGCTCCAAACAATGTAATATCGTCCACATATATAGCCAAAAACAGGTTCCCTGATTCGTGAACGAGAACACAGGGATCCCAAGCAGTGATAACAAATCCGAAAGGTCCTAGGTATTCTACTAACCGGTAGTACCATTCCCTCGGAGATTGCTTCAATCCGTATTTACACCTCTTTAACTTTGCCACCATTTCATATAACCGACTGCCTTCCAGTAGATCCATATAAACTTCTTCCTTTAATATCCCATATAGAAATGCAGTTTTGACGTCCAGTTGCCTAGGTCGCCATCCTTTACATGCCGATATTGCCAATACAAGTCGAAGAGAATCGTAACGAACCACGGAGGCGAATATTTCATCGTAATCCTGGCCTAAGATTTGTGAGAATCCTTTGGCAATTAACCGTGCTTTATATCGTTCGACTTCTCCTTGAGCATTTCCTTTGGCTTTAAAAACCCATCTACTTGCAACAATTTTTCTTCCAACTGGTTTTGGGATTACATCCCAAACATCATTTTCCTTGAGTGACTTTAACTCGTCATCCATAGCCTTCTTCCAATCTGACCATTGTGGTGACACTTTGGCCTGTCGGTAAGACTTTGGTTGTTCTATTAGTAGTACACTCAGATTTGCCCATTGACTTTCTTCGAGTCCTTCCAGAGGTTGATTATCTGGTGTAGGAGGTCGAGAAGGTACATCGAGCATTGTTGCATCGTTACCGAAACCGTAACGGTCCGGAGGTTTAACAACTCTTCCGCCACGGGTGACGACCTGACCAAATGGAATTGGTGGTGGCGTCATAGGTTGTGAAGGAGGAAGACCGACATGTCCCATTGGAAGTTGAGATTGTTGGTCCGGATTTTGATGTTCTTCTTCTTCTAAGAAGTGGTCGTTTGGAATTGCTATATATTCTGAACCATCGAAACTTTGAATATCGTCTTCAACTGGTTGTTCGGGTAAGGTTTCGCGATACGCCATATCGTTATCGTCATAAACCCAATAGGGAGCCCCAAGATACTCATCTCTTTTTCCAGCCTTAAAGTCGGCTAGAATAATTTGATCAACGGTTGGATGTCCGTTGTCAAACATATTATCAGCTTCTTGAGGATTTTCCCGCATCCATTGTCTCCACAAATCATCTCTTCCTTCACCTCCATTAGTATAGGTGTAATCAAGAGTCATTTGGGTGGATGGAGTTTGCTGCTGGTGAATGGACTTGGTTTGTTGGGGAGAAGCCCCTTCTATCTGAAGAGGCGGGAAGAAAATGTCTGCCGATACTATGGTCTTTTTTGTATCGGGTAGGAACACTCTATAATGATTAATGGTCTTGGTATAACCGGTGAAAATAGCTCTTTGTGCCCTCGGAGAGAGTTTCTTTCCGTCCTTTCGTTTCTGATAAAGAACATCAATATAACATTCTCTACCGAAAGGTTGAAGATGCTGGATCGATGGCTTCGAGCCATGAAAAGCCTCATAAGGAGTTAGATCCTTTAGTGCCGAATGAGGTTGACGATTTTTTATATATACTGAGGTTAACACAGCCTCAGCCCATAACTTCTTATCGTAGGTTACCACACTTTCAAGCATAGCTCTTAGTGCTTCTCCTATAGTTCGATTAAGACGTTCTGCAACTCCGTTTGACTCAGGGGAATAAGGAGGAGTAAACTCATGTATAATTCCCTTTGATTCAAAGAACGCTTTCAAGTCCTTGGTAACATATTCTCCTCCATTATCAGTTCAAAACGCCTTCGGGGATTTGTGGTGTTGATGTTCCATTTCTGTAACAAAATCTTTGATTATTTTAGTAGTCTCCGATTTTTGTTTCATAAATCGAACCCACGCAACCCTTGTAGCATCATCGATTAGAGTAATGTAATAAAGGGAATTACCATATGACGGAACCGGAACGGGTCCACTCAAATCGGAATGAACAAGATCCAGTTTATTCCTATCTTTCCTTGATGTAGACGGTCGTGAATTCCGTATCATTTTGCTTTTAACACAGGAGGAGCAGATGAAGTCCTTTGGTTTTGCTGGAATATTGGCGTCAGAATATAGGTTTATTGCTTTATCCATCGAGGATGGTGCAAGATGTCCGAGAGCCTGATGCCAGAAGTTGTAAGTAATATGGGCCGAATGTGAAATCTCAGGAATTTTAAACAAATTTCCATCAAAAACAGCTTCAAACATAACTTGTGTTCCTTTATTAATTGAAATGAAATCCCCCTCCCCAAACTCTGTATATCCTTTAGTGCATAATTTTCTCCACGAAATCAGAGGATGTCCTAACATAGGAACATGTAAAACATCACAAACCCGGAAAGAAGAAACCGATCCATCCCTAAGAACACATTCCATAATCACATCGCCCTTGCCTTCAATCTCCATACTTTCCTGTGAACTGGATTTCACAAATCCGGAACACTTTGAATAGTTAAGGAGACGTCCTGCATAAGGGGTCATGTGTGAGGTACAGGCCGTGTCGAAGTAGAAGGATTTGGTTCTTACCTTAGTCTCCATTGTACTATTTGCCTCTTCATCTTTCTCCTTTTCCTTCTTCTCCTTATTAAGTTTCTGCAGGCGGAAACATTCATTCCAGGTGTGTCCTTCAGACTTTCCGGGATTATGTTTCTTGCACCAAGTGCAGGCTTTCGATTTTGGTGAGGAAGAGTCGGAGTTTCGTACTGGCTTCTTACCCTTCTTCTTATTTCCCGAAGGTTTAGAAGCAAACAGGGCAGTGTCGTCGCGGGTGTCAGAGGTGTCGATATCCATTAGCCTTTGTTTAACATCGGCGTATGACAAACTGTCTTTTGTCGTAAGATTATCGATCACGTTTTTATGGTGTTTAACCAAAAAACCCATCAAAAAATCTCATTTGGCCTTATCCTCCTGTAAGAAGGCCGCGAAGGTCATTCGGTATGAATCCGAGGATCCTCTCGAGAGTTTGGTGAGGTGGAGCCACTGGGACTCAAACTTGGATATTAAATCTGACAAGTTATTGCCAGAGTACTGGGTAGGAAGGGAGACTAGATTCATTATTTGAGAAACTAGTGCATAAGCTGAATCTCTATAATATTCGGTGCGAAGCCAGGTCCACATCAGGTTTGGTTTCTCAAGCTCGACAATCTTCTCCAAGATGTCTTGTGAGACCACCTGTATGAATATGGTCGACGCGATATGGTAAAGATGGTCGTAAGCATCGACCTCTGTTGTAGCAGCTCCTTCAGTGGGGACCACACCGTCTACCACCACTTTCTACGCCTTTATTCCTTTTAGGATTATAGTCATCGAGGCGCTCCAGATCCTATAATTTTCCTGTCCCATAAGTTTGCCGATACTATGAAGCTTAACATTAACGGGAGTCTTTTTATCTACTCGTGTAGAGAAGGAAAAAGCATCGGTTGATGAGGAGCCTCATGGAGCCATTATTTCCTTCTTTTTATCGAGAGGAAGTGGTGTATCGAAGAGTTGTTTTGGTGTTGTTGGTGTGGTAGGTGATTGTTCGGGTAGGTCTTCGTATTCAATCGGTTTATCGAACAGATTAACTGGTAGAGTTGGATAATCGGGATTAGATTCCGTATCGCTCATCTGGGCTCATAACCTAATAGAATATGTTGCGACAGTACGAATAAATCTGTTAAAATCTAACGAAGAGTATCCGAAGCAATAGTATGATAAAAGTAACGAAGCAGTGAAGTGTTCGAAACAAGATCATATAATACTGAAGGAGGAGGAAGTATCGAGAAGATATTATTGTATTCTTATCGATGTCAGAGCAAGTCTAAAGAACTGTTCTCCAACCGGAGAAACAGTATCTATATATACATAAACAAAGGAGTGATTGTCCATGACCACAGTCGTGGAACAATATCCTAAAACAGTAAAGAAAAACTCTTCAACTGTACATAATTATAAACAAGAACCGTAAGGAAACCATTAGAATAATCTAGACGCATTCCAAAAGATAAGCCCTGATAAATCCCTTTCCAACGGAACAAAAAGAAAATTCTAGACAAGTTCTAAGCGGAACTTTCTAGACATCTAAAGATAACAGATAACGAAAGTATTAACACACCACATTATTCTTATCCACAACGACCTTCCATCCTTATGGAGAATAAAAAGAAACCTACAAATATTAGTAAGAGAAATGTAGATACTTCCGTATTTTCAATAATCTGTCTCGCTTTCAGGTATTTGAGCAGCCAGTGCAAGAAGTCTTTAACTAAACCCAGGAGCAGCTAATGGAATTCATCAGGCTACCAAAGCCGATAGATATTACAAAGAGGGTATTGCCAGAACTGGTTGCGAATTAGGTGGACACCTAGAGTGTGCAGAGCATCAATATTGTTGTCCGCCAGCAGCTGCAAGTAAATATGCTGGTCTCATGAGTCATCGAGTGGTCGAAGCGTTGAATACCGCATTGGTGCACGTTTAAGAATTTCGCACATCGGACCTGAGCCATATGAGACTTGAGCAATCATGACATGTTCTGGATAATCTCCGACCCAGGCGGCCAACAGCGGGTATCAATGTCACTGGAATCCATCTGCAGAATCCCATTTCAAGCCGGGGCCAGCGATGTCAAGACGCCTAAGTTGAGACAGCACAGTTCGAACCACAGAATACCAGGCTTCATCAATGTTCTTGGCACCTTTCAGGAGATATGGGATCAGGCTGACGAGAATCTAGGAGCGCTTTTTTAGTGTACGGCAGATATCTTTTCGAATATTATCTATTGTGAGATACAGCGGCCAGGCATGCTGATTGCCCGAAAAATTTGTTAAGTGAGTTTTGTCAGATGCACAAATGACTGGCACAATCGTCGCTCCGGCAGGAAGTTGATCTTGTGTATTCCACCCATAATCCCCGGTGTTCATCTCACTGTAGATTCGAAAAGCCACAGAGTCTGGGAGGCGCACTGGTTCGAAATTGAGGTGTGTCTGAAAAGGAAAATGTGCTAGCAGATACTGGATACATTTGAAAATATCTCTGTAGTATAATGTTCTTAAGATATGTGAGTCATGGTCAATCCAACTATTATCGCCGAGCCCAAAATCGAGTTTAGAGAGGAGTTTTCGTAGGGCATCTGCAGATTGGAAGTATTCGATTTTGAAGTTTTCTAGTCCACGCCTGAGATGTTGATCAATCCAGGTTTTCGTTTGCTTGCTACACGATTGAGCTTGCTGAAAGTGGTGTGCGGACTGAAATGGATTCCATGGATTCCATTGTTCTGAGTACTTTCGATGCTTGTTGTACAATCCAGTTGCTTTGCCCTACGCTTTCCCCCCCACATTTTCCACTCCAACTACCTGTCCATGAGCCTTTGTCTTCGTTGGATCAGCGGTACAGGTGAGATCAGACTGCTGAAGGTCTATTGGTTCTTCGTCGGGAGTATCTTCAGGTGGTGGTGCACCCGGTACATTGGCTATGAGTAGATGATTAATTGACAGCTTGTCGATGGCCATTCAGGTGCAGCCTACTGTAGTCAAACTGTGATGGCTCAGGGTGAGGGTGCCTGCAGTTGGTAGAATCCCATTGGGTAATAGCCCTTTATTCATCAATATTGGGTGATATTGTTGATAGTGAGCTTCCAGTCGGTTCTCATTGCATAATTTCATTTTGCAGATAGAGCATTTAACATGTCTCCGGCGATTGTTGACAATATTTGAGAAATGCTCCATGTTCTGACGAATCTCGATGATGCTTTAGGGGGTATGGTTTGTTGCTGGATTTGACCCTAAAGGATATTTGTTTGAAAGTGAGCTAACTCTAACTCAGGTTAGCATATCACATTCAAAGCTGCATCACACCCCACCAAATGTAGAGGAGGGGTAAAACAAAGTCACCTTACGATCAGTTTTCTTCACAAAAAAGGATAATATCAATCAAGTCCCGCACGATATTGCTGCACATTATCTACTGAAAATTGTTAGCAATGAAAGCTTCTTATGTCATCACTGTGATCAACTTATAATACTGTTGATCAGGTGCTACTACGATCGGCCTTACCGTATACTATGTCATTGCGGCATTGTGCAGGTTATGTATACGCTCGAGCCTTAAGCAGCGGATAACATCAGCTTGATACAATGTATAGGTAGGTTTCCTAGCTGACTGTATGCCCGCTCAATGATCATCGAGAACTGATAGGCTGGTAGGATGTTTTCTTCAGTAACGATCCTTAACCAGTGGGTGGATCCTGAGGAGACAATGATGTTAACACAAGGAGCTCAAGAGGAAGCAATCACTGTTGGTGCTCGACTAATAGGCCTCATATTGAATGAAGTTGTAGGTCGTACACACACATTTTGTATATAAAATGCCTAGTTGTGCTAACCTTCCAACCTGATATAGTTCTCGTTAGGTTCCTGGGAATATTATGTCGTATCCCGTCTATGACAGTTACAGTCACAAACTGAACAAAGGTGAGCTTCTATCCAACATCCTACTATACAAATTCGAGCATATAATAAATAAAGGCGGGAAGTGTGTGATTATGATTTCGTTTTCTCAGCCGGGTTTCATGGGATCAAAGGCGAAGTGAAACACCACAGTTTGTGACAACAAAGATGGATATAAGAGGCCTTCATTCCGCCAAAAGACACTGCTACCTTCAATATTCTGAACTATACTCCGCTTCATTCAAAATCACCATTTGAATTGATTATTTGATTACTACCATCGTTTGTTGACATAGGATCTCGATGAATGGATCTCCACCGAAGACAACCAATATGGCTCTAACCAGAGGGCTGTTTGGCTCACAACAATGCCCAGATGACAATGTGGGAGCATCAGATAATAGTGCGGGAAACACACCGAGCCAACACATTCAATTCGGGCAATCCCTGAATCAATTTCATCCACCACCACAACCACCAGGGTATAGTTACCCGCCTTCACAGGCACCATTTCCAGGCGCTCCCCAGTTCTACCACCAGGCTCCATTCAACATGACACCAAGCTCACAACCAAGCTCTGGTGCGACTCAAGGATATTCGAGCTATGGGCCATCGTGGCAAGCATATGATTTCCCTCGAGGAGGATATGGGGGACCTCAAATGTTCCCCCATCAGCAATTCACAGGACATGGGCTGTAATCTCCAAGCGCACCCCAAGTGTCTCCAGCACCGCCTGGAAACAATCCAGTCATTTGGCCAACCTTTCCGCTTCCACTGCTCCAGGACAACTTCCCGGCGCACCTGGTAGACCCCCCATAAACCTCTCAACTAAACAATTTTAGCCGGCTGCGGAACCACACAGGACAGATGTTTCCGGGATTGCCGATTTGCCCCCATTGCCAGATATTTCCTATGACCAATACAACGCAGAATATGAGATCGACGATTCGTCTGACTTGGGCGGGGCTGAAAACAAACCCCCAATCAGCTTGAAGCAAACAGAATTCTCCTTGAAGCAATTTGCCAAAAGGATGGGGCAGCCCAACTTTAGTACGTTCAACAAGTGGATGGAAGCATGGGTGGCTGCGTTTCTTGAGCAGAAGCATCAGTCCATTATCCGGGGACAGAACCATCTGAAACAGCTGCAAGATGGACCCCTGCATTGGGAGACAGCAGTTGCAGATTTTTTGGAAACTTTCAAGACCTGGCTGCCGTTGGAAAATTTCAACAATGCTGAATGGATTTGGCGACAATGGGTGGAGATGTTTCAGAAGAAATGTGCAAACGAGGTTCGGAAGGCGAAGAAGAAGGGATGGCGAGGCAACAAGCGACCAGCAACGGATTTGGGTGAGCGTGTGGGCATAAAAGCGAGAGGTACCCTTTCAGAGCTGCCAAATACAACTTTCATAGTTGTGATTCGCCACGTGCCAAATGGAAACAATGACCAGACATCCAGCATGCAACTCCAAGCTTCATACACAGATGTGAGGCACTGGGAGGAGCTGATTGATTTCATTGAACGAAATTGTAGCCCGAAAGAACCGTACAGTCTGACCGCGATATACAAATGCCACTTGACGCAGGAAGAATTGGACAAAGAGTATATGGGATTATACGCACCGGGGCAAACGATGAATGACCATCTATCTGGTCTGATATAATACAACAGTTCCCTTTCAAATTCCTTCAAGTTGAAACCAGGACACGATGTGAAGCTATTTTTGGTAGAAATGAAGGCAGCTACAGGGAAGGATATTGCGGAGCACGTAATTAGACCGGTGAAGGTAATTCCCACTAGCCTTGTTGCGGTTAGTTATGCCCCACTGCTAATCCATATACTTAGACTTCGGAGGGAGCCGATGACAATGAAAGTGTGGTGGATGACGAGGCATGTGGGAAAGAGACTGATAGTGGTAATAATGTAAGTTCTGATTGAGTGAATAGAATTGATTATATTCCACATACTTGTTCGGTCCAAATGCATGTCTCTGACATACCTCACATCGTGGTCAATTTGAAAAGCGCCGGAGTGTTAGCCCATTAGCCCAACTTACCATGGATCAACTGAAAGAGATCATTGAGGACGAAAAGAAGACTGACCATGGTGCAAGAGAGGTTCAGGAGCAACTGGATGGCAAGGAGGACCTCGATCCATACAATACCAGTTCAGTACTATCTACCGTTTTAAATACAATCAACAACAAATTTGAACACGAGTGTTTTGAGGAGGCGGTCAGGCTGCTGAATGCATATCCTATACATCAATCAATAGATGACCTTGTTCCAGGCCACAAGTATTCAATTGCAGGCCTGTCCGGAACGAAGATTCTGGCGCACCAGGTTTGGGCGATCTGGTTTATCGTGTGGAGGTGTGTTTGGGATGCTGATATGCCAGTAGCCCTGGTGGCGGATGAAATGGGTCTTCGAAAGACTTTCACCTTGGTGGCAGTAGCAATGATTTGCAAACCGCTGACTGAGAAAGTTGAAATTGGGCTACCGTTGTCGATTTTGTCGGGGAATACACTTGGAGAGTGGGTGCATACGGTACAGAACAACTTTCCTGGGATAATCGGTGAAGAACGGGAATGGTATCCACTTCGGAGATATAATGCAGTGCCCCACCACCTTATGGAGATCTAGAACGCTCCACCGGAGGGGATTTCGGGGCTAACATCCGCCCTTGAACCAATTCTGGGGGTGATAATGCCCGGAGCTGCAAAGACGATCAAGAGTGTCATTGATGAGATGACATTTGCAACAGATTTCAAACTCATCAACATATTGCACGTGGAAAATGTGAATCTCACCCACGAGGATCTAAACACCAGTCTTGACGAACCAGAAAACCGATGGAATATCCACCTTGTGTAGTATGATACCTTAACATCCAGAGCGAAACCATCAAGCAATGTGCAACTCTCACACTGTTCATTGAGGTTTGGGATATTTGATGAGTCCCATCGGTACAAGACAAAAAATGGTGTGTGCTGGTAAATTGCGATGAATACGAGAATTGGATTCAAACTTCAAGTCATTTCAACGCCGGGATTCCATTCACTCTATGAGTGGTGTGTTCAGACGATGTGGCTGTTTTCAGGTGCGCCTGAAGATCCAGAGGATGAGACTGTGATGGAAATGCACGGTGCCGATGCACTGTATTCCGCGGTGAAGAGTTTGATGCATGCTATCTGGACTGAAGACAAAGAAGCTCAATAGGATGCGGCACACCGGATAATCCAAATTGCAAAGCCCTGGATGATCAGGAGGTGGTCACAATCAAAAATTGCGAATGGGAAATTACTCGTTCGGATACCGAAGGAGAATTCACACCTTGTTGATCTTGAATGGACTGAAGACCAGCAAGACAAACTGAAGACCCTTGTAGAGAGATACACTTCACGGGGTGCTTCGGGAGCGTGGAGAGTTCATCGATGGCAGCTGGCATGCTTCTCATTGGTATTGGCAGACACCGAGGATCAGAATGACATTTCAGGTCAATGGTACAATCAATAGCCACACAACACTTGGGTGGATTCTCGAATTTTACGATGGCTGAGAGACACATTTCTGCCAATGCGTGTGAACGAACATGCGGAGTACCCCGAGCCTGACGAAGACGACGCATCAGATGAGGCGCTCCTGCACGAGCCTGAAAGTAATAAAAGCTCCTTACCTTGTGCACCTCCTCCTCATAAGGAGGTCCTATTTTGTCCGCTGCCAGACCATGTTCGTAATTTGAAGTGGTGGCTCCCAAAGTTGTCTGCAGACAATTTGGTTATACTCTACATGTATGTGGAAATGGGCAACGATGAGCGCACAGAGATGCAGCTGAAATCCCAAGATTCGCCAAATCCCTCTGTGTTCGTAACTACACCCAAAGTGGGTGGGACGGGCCTCAATATCACAGCAGCAAACCATGCGGTAATAACTCAGAAGTTCTGGGAATGGAATGAGCAGCGCCAGGCATTTGCACAGGTTGCCCGACTTGGGCAGAGCAGAGTTCCACACACCTGGCTATTGAACACTGGACCAAGTGGTTATGATAACAGAGCGAGTGATCTCCACCAGCTCTCTGGAGTGAATCAAATGAAAGTTCTGCATGGCCTGATTAGCCGACCGAATATCACGACTTCAATGATATACAGGATTTTGGAGTGTCGCAAAGACAATACAAAGAAGCTCATGGAGTATGGGGATGTCGTGCCGTTTAGATGGTGAGGATGAACGATAATTATCTAGGCAGTGTAATCAAGGTACTTCTCTTGAGACATTCTACCAACACAGTCTCACGAACTGATGAAAAATAGGTAAATGGTATGGCGAATATGACGCTTGTGGGGAGTATTGGTTAGAGCTCGATTCCATTTCGTGTTGGATCATCAGCAACAACTCTAGTTTCCGTCTGAAACACCCGGGTATTCCGGATGGCTCTGGCGGCTCTGATGCAACCTCGTACCATCTGACTGAGAAATACACGCCTCCCGTCGCCCAGGCGACGTGTTACGTTGCATACTTACCTCAATTACTATGCTCATGGTATACGCACCATCGGAACAACATGTGTGTTACATTCTTCGCAGGGGCTGCAGTTATGCTGTAGCCGTTTACACAACACCTGGCGATGTTTTTGCCTTTCTTCTGCCAATAGCCACATACCGCACTCTCATTTATGTTTAGCTTTGAGATTTTGTCACTTATTGCAATAGTCGTCACTTCGGATACATCGCTTGCCATTATATTTGCTTCGCCATTAACGTATTTTACATGTCGGATATATACAGTCCAATCTTCACACTCTCTAGTACTACGCCCTCAGTCCTTCACATTCTGCATAGATCCATCATGGAATTGCGATGCTTCTTCCTCCGCATCCGTATCTGTATCGTTGCCATCCTCGCACTCATACCTGTCAAAATCACTGGTTCCCAGGTCCGTCCTCCACATTCTGCGTTGATCCATCATCGGCTTGCGATGCTTCATCCTCCTCATCCGTATCCGCATCCCCATCGTCGCCGTCCTTGACCTCATACCCGTCGACATCACTGGATCCCAGGTCAAACCTCCTGAGTTCAGTTGTGGGCCGTCATCGCCAGCTGATGGTGGGGATGGCATCACGCTCGTCGCTTTTGTCACCATCATCTTCATAATCCCCGCTGCCCCCTGCCATCCATAAATGCATTTCGTCATCCATGCAATTGTTGTCTATCGGGATGTTTGGGTCAGTGCTTCCGCTCCCAGGCTCCTCAAGCGCCACTTCGGAGGTCAAATAGTCGAGAAGAATAGCATTGTCAACAGGCGCTGCTTCCACGCTGATGACCATGGCAGGTGTTGAGTTCTCCACCTGTTGGATCTGACGCTTGACTGTAGCAAGAGTGTTTTTATACACCTTCTGTTGATAGTTCTCCAGTAGTGTGTTCCAGGTGTCCATCAAGAATGTATATGTGTCTGCAATGCCAGGCAATGTTTACAACTTGGGACCCATTGCAGCGCAGCAGGATGCATTCTTACCACCGTCGTTCTTATGATTGAAAGTAGTTCGAAGGATCAGGTCTATCCACTTTCAGCTTTGACTTGGAAGCTTTCGGATGAACACCTTTGTTCTTTTGCCACTCCCGGAAAGCATGGCGCAACGCTGTGCAGGTAAACATGATCAGTGGCAAGGGTATATGACCGTCCTTGTCGTTATTCGTGGAATTATAAAATCCATCTGCATACTTACCGCGGTTATTCGCCCGATGATAAAATGGGATGTAGATAAACCGCGGGATTGCTTCCGCCAGGAAGTAAAGTGGACACTGGCCATTCATTAGCAGCTTTCACCTCTCTCTGCGTTGGATTTGGGCCGCGTACACCACCTTCTACATGCTCTGCTACAGGAAAAACATACTTATTATCTGCCAGAAGGGATTCAAGGAATTCCGAATGCTCTACGGCGGATTCAAAGCGGTGGGGATCATAAAGCTCTGCTATGTTGTCTGTTGCTGATTGAATAAAATGGGATTTAACCTTATCAACTTGTGCTCAAACCTGCTATTGGTTTGAGTGTGTAATATCCGACCTGGGGCATTGCTTCAGCATACCTCTTTCAAGATCTCCTTTGTGCAGGCCTCAAATGCTATGGACCAAATGTTGTTTTGCCGCATAGCGGTGTTCCAGTACGTCTCTATTATTGGCCAGTGTGGGGCTTCAGCTAATGCTTTCGAAACACGTCATGTTGCATAACTTACTGTCTCCAAGTCGCTTGCACTCATAAATGGCCGTCTGTTCCACATGTTGAGCTCCAGGAGTCAACCCGTTGCAAACAAAAGACGCGTCATGTCTGAATAACCAAATCAATGGATTCTGCGACTGCCGGAGACCATTGATCGATGTGTAGACACCGCCTGCGGTTGCAATTGCCACTGCCTCTATCTCTCATTCTTTTCAGTAGCTCGCTTTGGGAGTAGATTTGTAATGATCCCGTGGGCTTCTGGATTAGGGATGGGGGTAGGCAGGTTTTTAAGACCTCCGAGAGGACTGGGAGTGATAACAATGCCGGATGCGGGGCTGGATACAACGCGACAGGTTGATGTTCCTCGGGTACTGGTGTGCTACGACTGCTGGTATCCAGCGTGGAGGTTAGAGTACTTATTGACCGTCGCTGTGTAACGGACGGGGTGGAAGTTACGTGTTGATTCATATCTGCAACGTGAGAATTGTTCAGCAAAGATGAGGGGGTGGAGTTCTGACCTTGGATTGTAGAGGGTATGGAACTCCCTCCTTGAGAGGAATCCCTCTCGCCAACCGGTATGGAAACGCATCTCTTAACAGGCAGAAGTTGAGAATTCCCCAAAGGCCCACGCTTTTGTTGATTCTGACGATTAGCAAGACTTCAAACATTTCGTATGACCGGAGTCGTGTCAGGGTGAGGGCTTTGGGAATGCATAGTCCACTATATATCATCGACTTTAAGAAAGTAGGAATAATTGCCTGTGCATGCATACGCAACGGCAGGCGAGTTAGACTCCTATTTGAGCGACCGTGGAGGGTTTCAACTAAACAGGGAGGCGCAGTGTGGACCGGGCTAGACTCTAAACCCTGACAATACTCAGTGATGAGATCCCTTGAAAAGTATTCAATTATGGAGCTAACTGCAATCAGATTAAAGTCAGATTAAACTCAGATTAAACTCAGCATTGATATTCACTGTTACAGCAACGTCTGAAGGTCAATTTGCACCGCTTGAAGGGTGTTTATGCCATCTTGGCGCAATTATCATCATATTGCACTCGTTCTTGGCACAATATTTCGAACCATCGATTGTGTATATCTTCAGCTTCCTAGTGGAAATCACCCTTGGGCAGAGCTACAAGCATCGCCAAGCGAGCAATGAGGAATTCGCTATCCTATGACATCGATTGCGTGTGCTTGTTCCACCGCTAGGCGTTGGTAGCCGTGTTCGATGGTTGCACAGTTGGGATGACTTGAGAACTACTCAGTTTGCTCCGAGATGTACGAGGTCTGAGCGGTACAAATGATGTATGATGCAAAAGCAACGCCCGGCGTGGTAGACTGTCCTCTCCGCGAGTACTAAATCTCATCTCTAGGCTTGTCATTCTTGAGGTTCCTTGTTGTTCTGCAAGATGAAGGCTGCGCCATTTAGTGTTCGTTAAGCAACAAAACCCACAAGTTGAACCTTGAACCACAAAATCGCCGGAACTCGAGTATATATATCCCTTCTTCCGACCTACACCTCCATTCTCTTTTCCTCCCGTATTATACACACCGACAGCGTCCTGATCTCGACATCACGTGACTTGCACAAAACAACACCTCTCTTTCCAAAACACACCCGATAACCTACACAACTTTGTACTTTCCCATCTGGGGTTCCTTCCGCTACAACTGTATACTAATGGTAACGTTTCGGATGTAGATTCATTTCCAACTCAAAGCAATGGCACCAAAGGGCAGCAGCAAAGGAAAGGGGAAGGCTAGGGCAAAGATGCCGACATCAGTTAGAAATCGACGCCTGTTGTTGTATCGGGACGGTATAAAGGTATTCATCTCAGAACACATCCGTGGACTCATACGGATATACAATGTCTGCGGCGTCTAGGATGAGAGGGCATGGGACCTCTTTTATGATATAATCTTTCTTGATTCAGTCATGGCTCGCCACTTTTCACAATTCCAGCTGATGTGGCTGCACCGCAGGAGTAGGAGTTCGCCTTTTCGGGAGTGGTGGGCTGCCTTCCGCTTATATATGCGGCAAATATTTGACAAAACCCGCGACCAAATAAACAATTAGAGTTGGGACAATCTCCTTGCCTTCGGGGATCAAGTCGATCGCTCCAATCCGCAGACAACCAGCGCGGGGAAGGTCAAACGCACTGGTGAGCGTTTCTCTTGGTATGGTAGCGATGATCTCAGGGCAAAGATTGAGCCACCAAGCTGTTGCCAGTACAAACCAGGCGAATTCCTGCCCATTAGACCACTGAGTTGGGATGAGATAATTGATGAGGATGATGATGATGACAACTGGGCAGATCCCTGTGCGCCAAGCGGTGGATGGGGCTGTCCTGGCGATGGCAATAACTATGACGATGGCGAGAGTCAGAGGGACACTCAGGGCGGTGGGAAAGGGCCCGGGAAAGGGAAGGGACTAAAGGATGGGAAGGGGAAAAGGAAGGCGACTGAGGATGGGGAAAGGGAAGGGGAAGGGGAAGGGGAAGGGAAACAGTAAAGGGAAAGGTATCGTTATACACAGCCCAGGGGGAGATGATATCTCTCGTGCCGTGGCTTTGCAGTTGCAGAAGGAAATGTCAGAGGCAGACTGGGACATGGAGGGCTAACTAGAGCAGGTATATTTAGAGCCAGAAGCATCGCCTGCCTTGTCAATTCCCTCAGATGCTGATACCAACGCTACCGAGTCGGACTGCTAATATGACTCACAACGTGATTCTGGTGTGCATATGCAAATAGAGAATGATGTGGTCGCAATGGACGGTGTTGATTTAGACGGCGATGTGGATATGGAAACGGACATTGAAGATGAGGAAGATGAAGAGGAGGATGATGAGCTGGAGGAGGACATGGTGGATGAGCATGAGGAGGAGGATGAGGATAATGGCAAAGAACCTCCCACAATTGGCCAGGGAGAGATGGTATATACATCAGCTGATGATGCAGATACCATGGTAGACGATAAGCCAACCGTGCTACCTGAGCAAGGCCAGGAGACGTGCAAGCATTCCCCACGGCCACAACCTCCGGCGCCTGCCCTACAGCCACATACCCTGGTGCCTCTCCCACGACCAAGATCTCCGGAGTCTTATACCCTCAGTGGGCTGGAGTTTTTGGGGCTTGTGACACCCGAAAAACCTCACCCAGCGGTGCCAACTCTGCAAGAAGCTGAGCCAGCCAGAAACACCTCGGATGTCAATGTGGAGCAGCGGCTATTCGGCAAATCGGCAGGTGGCGATAGTCTCCACGATGGCCCTCTCCCAGATGTCCCTCTCCCGGATGTCCCTCTCCAGGATGTCCCTCTCCCGGATGTCCCTCTCCCCGATGTCCCTCTCCCTGATGTCCCTCTCCCTGATGTCCCGCTCCCTGAGGCAGGCCCAGATGGCTCGGTAGTCGAGGAGTGAACCAGTCCTCGCATTGCAGAGGAGGCATGCGTTTGGGTTAGAGTCGGGTTCTTGTCTTGTAAGTTTCCTTTGCTGTAATCTATTCATCTCAGGCACTGATTATGGCACGCTTGGAGGTGTTTTGTTCTTTTGGGTTAGGGTTGTGAGCTTGTTCGTTTCCTTGGTTCTAATCTAGTAATCTCAGGCATTGATTAGTACACGCATCGCGAGGTTTTTAGATTGGTCAAGGTTCAGTTTTTATTTATTCATTATATTATGGGACATCGCGCATGCAATGTTTTTGCACCTCCTGGCGTGATGGTGTTGAGGCTCAATACATCTCTCAAGTATTGTGAGCTTATACCCACACCAGACTGCTCAGGCCCAGCACCAACTTTCGTCCCTTTCTACAGTGAATACTCCACTCCTCCCTTGTCGTCGACAATGCCAGAGACGACCCCATTTTGTTGCCCTGAATTTTCATGCCGAAACAAGTTCACCTCAGAGAGCTGGCGACGTAAACATATCAAATTACACCATCCTGAACACCTTCAAGTTGCAAAGAATCTGACTGTTCGCAGCGTGGCCCGACCAGTTGAACTGGCTCAGCGTTGTGAATTCAATGCTAACAAAGATTCAGTCGAAGACTTGGACGCGTATCCCTACCTCGAATACGTTGAACACATTGCAGACTCGGAGTGTCAACCACCGCCACCTCCTCTGCCACAGACGGAAACTTACTACTGTGCCGGTGCTCCACTGAGCACTTACATTGCTGAGCCATGGGAACGCGACGCTCAGGGTTTCCTTGAGACGAACCTACAGCAAAATCCCTACTGCCCGTTTGCGACGCGTGAAGAGTACAAATATATCCAGTGTGGAATCACGAAAAAGAGCATGAAGACATACTATGACAACGTCCTGAAGGATGAAAACACTGCTCTGCATTTCCCAAGCTTCAAAAACGGGGATGGCGTCCAGAAGCTCGTGGCTAGCATGCCAGATGATCTGGCTCTTCAAGAGTGGGAACTACACACCGTCGAGGATATGACATGAAATGACAATCACCAAAGCCCTATCAAATACTGGAGTCGAGACGTCATCAAAAGCATGAGATGGTTGCTGCAGCAGCCAGCGTACGCCAACCATCCTATTTACGCCCCTTAGCGTTGCTTTAACACTGATACGCCACTGAAACACCTCTATACCAAAATGGACGCTGCAGACTGGTGGTGGGAGACACAGGTAAGGACATATACTCCAGGATAATAACGTGCTAATCGACGTTTAGGCAACACTCAGAGTGGTGGATACACTGGTTCCCTTGATCCTCATGTCCAAAGGGACACATCTCTCAAATTTTGCTCACGACAAGGCAGAGTTGCCTGTATATATGACAATTGGCAATCTATCTTCGAAGATCCACCAGATGCCCTCGACGCACAGCGTTGTGATGGTCGCTCTCCTGCTGATTCCAATCAAGAACCGCAATTTTCCTCAGAAGTGGCTGGATGAGCAGCGGCGGACAAACCGAGAGGTGCTGAATGAAGTACTCCGGCAGTTACTCCAGCCTCTCACCTTTAAGCACAATCCCGCCGCCGAGAGCGGGTATTACAACGTTCTCTGTGTAGATGGCAACTTCAGGAGTTGTAAACCGGTTTTAGCAGCATGGCTAGCAGATAGCCCTGAGTATAGCGACCTACATCATCTCAAGTGGCATGTCTGTTTTTGGTGCGAGTGTCCAAAGAACGAACTTGGGGATTATGTCCCTCCTGAGAAGCAATACCCCCGGCGTTATCACAACCTATATCGAACACTCAGCGATGCCAACACCAAGGCAGCCAATGTTGAACTCTCGGCGCGCCATGTTCACCAAGGATTCAACGTGTTTCGACCTATTCCCTGTATCGTGAGCAACCTCCCTAGGCCCGACCTCCTCCATACAATGCAGATCGCCATGCTTCACCACCTCCAGGATTGGATGTTCAACTTCATGAAGAGGCACGGAAGGCTCGACAAGTACAATGCAATCTGGTTATCCATGCCTGCTTACCACGACCTCACACCAAAAAATAAGTCATTTCGAGAAGTTTATCAATGGAATGGGAAGGAGATGAAGGAAATGAGCCCGTACCGGCTTGGAGTTATAACCCAGTCTGTATGAGGCGGAAGCCCCGCTCAGCGTCCAATATTCAATCACGCGATTGAGTACACACGCGCATTGTGAGAATTCTATATGTATGCTCGATATAAATCTCACAATGATGCAACATTTAGCTACATGGAGGACGCCTTGCATGGTTTTCACACCTTCAAAGATGTTTTCCTACTCGGGCGAGCCGGCAAAAAGGCGAAGGCCAAAGCCAATACCCTGAGAACGGAACTTGTGAAGAACCGAAAGGTAGACAAGGAAACGAATGCTGAAACCTGCATGCCGTCTAAGAAGCGGCGCGAAATGAACGCCTGGTGGGATTATATCACCAACAAGATAGATGTTTCCAAGGAGTTAGATGCCGACTTCAACTTTCCGAGGATCCACTTGATGTCTCATTGGGTCGAACAGATTCGTCGATACGGAGCCTTGCAACAGTATTGTGCCTAGAGACATGAACAAGCACATAAAACGAACCTCAAGTCCGGTTGGAACGCCTCCAATCACAATCACAACTACCTGCCACAGGTAATCACCTTTCAGCGTCGCATCCTCTGCTTCGAAGTCAGAGAGCTCAATCTCCAAGCCCTTGCTCAGTGTCGGGAGAACAGCGCTGCCCCATGCAATGTCCTCCCATCCGGTGCTGATCTGGCTGCCCCCCTGAGCCCCCAGTCATATCCGAAGCCCAAATTCATGGGACCCCAAAACCGCCATGATGGAAAGCATCCTGACGCTATAATCAATGACTTCAGAGCATTACTCGACAATACGCAAGACGCAACGCACCGCGTGGCAATATACACCAGCACACAAGAGTTTATCAAGCACAAGAGATGTAACAAGATGTATATATCGGATGAACAACTGCACACAATGGTGCTCTGTATTTACCATGGTATTAAGATTCAAGTTGAGGGTTTAGATGGTGAACGCAAATCTCAGATGTTTCGATGCACAGGAAGCCAGAGCTAGTGTGGAGGGGATCAACGGAACGACTGAGTGTGGGTAAAGCAACGCCCATGGCGGTGTTATGGCGGGCTGAATGGGTGTCTCCCGTGGCAACTGCAATGATCGTTTAGAATCAAACTCCAAAACCAGGATGGAGCTTTCGTTGAGTACTGGTTAGCCCTGGCGCTCACCACAATACCTGAAAACTCGGGTAACTTGGATCTGGTCTCGAAATTTGTACAAGTGAGAGAAGCACCGTCAGCCGTTGCTTTGCAAGTTGTCAGCATGGGAAATATTGTCGGCTGCGCGCACGTAATTCCAGAGATAGTTAACAGTAGCAAGACAGGTGACAGACGGAACGAGCAATGGATTTTCTATAGCCAGATAGATCTGGGGACTTGGAATGATGTGTATAATTAATAAAGGGACAATTGAATTTTGCGCGCAGGTAGAAGGAAAGCGAGGAGTGATAATCGCAGCATCACCCATCGCATTGCAATCCCGATGCAAGCGCATACCCAATGAACCCATTCAGACATATTGTCACAGTTGGCGACAACGCCAGAGTAATCGTTTGAAATAGGAGACCGACAGAACGCGAAGAAACAGTGAAACAGCGATTGGAGGGCGATATACAATGCGACGCATTGTATTGACGCCAGGCGCAGAGTAATCCGCCACCAGGGTGTCTCTGATGGCTCTGACGGAGCATGTCCACTCTGACAGAGCCATTCCGCCCAAACGGAATGTTTTTTGCTGATGATAATCATAGCGATGAATATGGGATGAAGTTACTCATCAACAGATATCTGGTAAACTGTAACACAGCCTCATTTGGATGCTCCAATATGTGATGAAAAGCATGTACACCAGTTTAATAGTCGACTAGGCCAATTTCTGCGATGCCGTACATTTCTCTTTGTGTCAATTTAACGAAGCTGCTGTCACATATCATTTTCATGATATGTTGTCCATGTGAAGTTGTGACACCGAATTCTGCGAACAGGATTCCAGGTATCAGGTGCACATGAACCTCCATGTGTGATTCAAATTATTTGATTCTTGTCTATTGCAGGTGCACCGGACACTAGAATTGCGAAATAATTCGGTATATTCACTGAATTCATAATGCTGAATAATTTTCAGTCAATTGCACATGAGAATCGCTATCAACATCTCGACTCTCCTGAGACAGAGCCATCACAGTATATCTCTAATCATCCAGGGATAGAAAGATTGTCTAAGCAATATTGAGTTCATGTATCGTATCCTAAGAGACGGCTCGCGTATTCCAGGCTTACTTGGAGAATACCGCCCAGTATTTCCTCGCTCAGCAATGAAATTCAGGTACACCTCAGATCCACTCCCCTGTCGTGTGTGATGGTCTCAGATTTGACACTGCACGCATAATCTATTCAACGGCTAATTTCAACATGCAGGCACTCAGTTTTCACATATGATCCCACTCAAGGCACGTCTCTGAACCATGAATACCCCCTTTGCATTACCTTTGGATCTGTGGCTGCCAGCACACAGAGTGTCATCTGTCAAACACGAAACTTTTAGGTGCAGGCGTGGCTCATCCCGCTCAAACCCAGCTTAATATCTGAATCTATGCTGGATCAGTATGTGAAGGCCGCCACTTAAATGCCATAACTGTCATGATCCATGTCCACCAATCCATTGGAGGAAGGTCTCCACCACACGCTTACCGTATATTCACTGCCCTGGGCGATAAGTAATCACACTTAACTGAATTTTGACTAAGAAGTGTATTCGGACCATACATTTCCAAGATCCTAAAATAGCGTCTGGCGTTCAGGCTTCATAATCTAGCTGCAGCTGGACAGAGTGAACCTCAAAAGACAGCTTCTGCTCAGCGACTCTGCAGATGACTGGCAACTCCCGCTCACTTGTATATCACACTTCCTCAAAAAGGCTTAAATTCACAACTCATCCAATGCACACTTAACTACATTTTGACTAACTTGTATCTTTGGGCCGCCAAAAACCCATATCATACAATAGATTGGGTGAACCAATTTCCATCAAGAGAGCTCGAAGAGATAGAATCTGAATGTCAGTATTTCCTCAGCCGCTCGATCAGTGACCGGCAAGCTCCCGCCAACCTCATATCTTCAACGCCTGAAGGTCGTGACAAATCATGAACAGACGATATCTGATTTCCGCCAATGTCCAATCCCAGGAGTGCATGAAGAACAAATCGTGATGAATGCTTGAATAAAGAAAAGGCAGTTTCTGAGAGTACAAGTAACTGTCAATGTAAGGCAAGCCTGCAATCGCAGACATTAGATTGAATCCTACGTGCCATTTCAATTCTAGCTGCACCTCTATCGGCCGGAACAGCATGCTGTTATTCGTCTTTTCGCTGTCAGATGAAGCCTCATGATGCATTCATATTGTTCTTATGCACTGCTCTGAACCCCAAGATTTATGTTCAGTCAACATTGTAGCATTGAGACTCATGATGAGCTTGTGATTAAATGATGCGGTGTTTACAAGATAGTATGCGCAACATCTTAATGTGAGTGACTATTTATGACCCATCCACTATCAATCTTGGCATTAAAGACAACTGGAATCGATCAGATTACCCCTGAGTCTTCATTGTACTTTTACCGTTCTTTCTCTATGTTGAATCTCTCCTTTGTAAACCCAAATTCTCTGTCCTCTCTTACACTAACTGCATACATATTGTGATCCAGCAGACTCAGACCACTGGAAGTGAAGTTCTGCACCCGATATTGCCTCATCGACCGCTAACTTTGCTGCAGAATCCTAAAACAACCGAATATCATAAAAATAGAGTGTCCATCCGAGTAGTATACCGCATTTGGTGATTCATATTTATCCACTATCAGCAACATACTCAGTTTGAACCCATGTAACTTCAACTGTTGCCAATTACGAAGATCCCAACTCTATCCTCTGTGCAAGTCCTGCAAGATTCTTCAACACACCGACAATTCTGTGCCACCCAGTCACCGCTCATATGCTCGAACTGGAGGCATAATGAACTAACTACCTTCGGCAGAGTTATATGCAGGGGCGATCATGATCATCCCATTTCTCAGTATTCCACCTATCTCCGGCCCTGAGTGAGTTAGTGATCCAACCATGTCAATGTCTCGAGTTCTTCAGGTGCATCTGGTTCAAATTCTAGGTATGTTGGCAAAATCCAACCTCGCATTCTTCCATCAATAGCGTTTTTGGATACAAATGCTAACCTTTGGGAATTGGGGGCATAAAGAATCCATCTAATCCGGTGCACCTGATGCTTCCTAAATCTCAACACAGATCCAGCTTCCACAATATAAATATGAACCGCAGACACTGTCTTCTGGACTCTTTCCAGCCACGTCTCGAAAAGCATTCTCCTTGGCCATGCGTCACCATTTCCAGGCATACATCGAATTGCATCCTCCTCGACCACGTGCTACTTTGTTGCCCAATTCTCCTGTTATTCTATTAAACTTCCTACTGTATTTACTCTCATATGCTTCTGTCTACATTCCGCAACTTCACTTCATCAACATGGAACCTATGGCCAGCCAGGTGAGGAATCACTATCCACAGAAGAATCAAGAAGCACACCTTGAACGAGCACTTGAACATGCATTCAAGAAAACAGCCAATGTTCATTGCCTATCAAATGTTTGAACTCCAACCTTCGTGTGTAGTGTTACAGATAGCTAATGTCTGCGCAATGATTCAGATGAAGTAGGATGATGACGATACTGATTGGGAGGAGATCAGCGATGACGACAGTGAACACACTGGAGAGTCTACCTTGTCATCTGATATCGAAGAGGACGATTTGGACACCCACCAAGAGGTCCTACCTCTAGAGCAGGCACACCTTGATAAGATAATATGAACTACAAGAGTTCCACAGCCAAAGAAACGGAACCGTGCCAATACTGTCATTGCCTGCACTTCACTTCCAAATCTGGGACATCTAGCCAGGGCCATGACACCACCATTGCTCAAACGCCAAAAGTCAACCATCAACATATTACACGAGTCTGACATTGTACCCGCCCAGGCGCTCCCGCTTCCCAAGGCTGGTGGAGATCATAGTGTTCCTCAACCAAAGGCCGGTGGAGATCACAACGTTCCTCCACACCAAATGGCTACCTTTGCGGTAGTGAAATGGTTCATGGAGGCAATCGTATTCACAGAGACTCCCTGGCCAATCATTTCCATTGAGAAGTACTCGATGGTTGACAAAGCTTCGCAACTAGCCATTGAAGCCCAGGATCGACAGCGGGCATTAGCAGGTGCCGCTGTAGGTGCTTCGTCTGTGTGTCAATTGCCCGGTGGTGCATCTCTTAAAATCAATCCACAAACCTGAGAAGCCGTAAGTATTTACTCTGTTTTCTGCTCCTCGATTGGACTTGTGATGATACTAATCCCCAAAAAATATACATAGCTAAAACTAAAGATTAGTACCATTCGAGTACGGTTGGCAGACTGAGCTCGTCGAACTATTTTCCAAAGTTACTAGTTGGATCTAGGATCCAAGACTGAGCTTCGAATACACATTAAGGAACTCCTGTTCGATGATCCTTATATCTCGAAGGTCATTGATGATAAAAAGTCCTGGTTTATGACGATGGAAGTGCTTGACTTAATCTATTATCAGTCTTTCTTCACTGCCAATAGTTTGGGGCGACAGCTGACCACATCGCAGTTCTTTCAACCGCTCGCACCGCAGATGTTAGCCCTTGTGGCCGCAGCTATTCATTGTGCGCTGTCTGAGTATGCCATGGGAAAGAAGGTTACAGTTATGTTTTCTCAAGATAAATATCGAGGTAAATTTTGCCCTTCTCCGGTGATGGATTGTATTACTGCAGAAACCACTGCACTCATCAATTACACATGGTGGGGCTACTTTATACCCCCCATGGTTCTCCTCTGCGATAATAGGCGCTCCTCAATCCCCATCGGTGCTCCTCAGTCAGAATTGGCGCTGCAATATTTCATCCAGCGCTCCCTACGGCATTTCTGTCAGCGCACCTCTAGAATGGACGCTCCTCGACCTCAATCAGGAGCGCCTCAATTTCATTCCAGACTCTTTGCCTCTCTCCCTTTCAGAGATGCTCAACATAGATGGGCTGCTCCGCTGGAATGGCCCTTCTTGGCCTGGATTTGCGCCCTCAATTTCATTCCTCACTCCTCCATCACCATCATCACTCCCTTTGCCCACCCTGCACTCCACATCAGGCACTCCTCCTTTCCTGGTGGCGCATCTTGTTTTCCCCCAAATTCATCATATTGCATTCCAAACTCCATTTTGATTGACCGCGAGCGAACCTCTCAATTCCAACCTTTTAGATATCACAAATCGAGCCAAACGACATTGGAATTCAATTTCGCCCACTCGCCAGGCCCGAATCATTCGGTAATACAAGGAGTACTCCAGCTTCTTTGCGCTGTTAATGAATTGTGTGTTCCTGTGTTTGTCAGCCCTGATGAGATCGGAGATTTAGTGGATGACATTGAGACTATGTTTGATTGATATCATTCGATCGCTTAACCGGGTCATTGTTTCTGGTTTACCTGCGTTCATTTTTGAATCACTCGTCAGTTTATTTGGTTCTCCTTAATGTAGCGATGCAAACTGTAGAATGTTGAATGAGATGCTGGGTATTATAGCATGATTTAGAAGTTGATAACGAACAATAATCTAGGCATCATACATGGACGGTATTCTTATTGCTCGTGTACATCCGGAGAATCTCAGATAACGCCTGCAGTGCTTCGAATCAATATCCCTAAGAATCCAGGCAACCCTTACAGTTAGTATGGGATTCCCGCATTGGTTGGGCGACAGTCCCAGGTGCTCCAAAACTTAATACAACCGCACCAATGGTGCTCCCGTACCAGTCATCAGAGATCCCAGTTACTCCGAAGGCTGGCTGGAATGCCCTCCAAGGGTCTGATTTCCTGCTGAAATTGACGCTTCTAACTTTACACTCCGCCTCCTCTCGCACACTCCTGGAGACTCCCAGTGACTAAAATACATTTTGCTGATGTAGTCGAAAATCAGCTGTAGATTTGAGATACTGAAGGACTCTCTTAGCAGCGGTCATATGGCAGGTGAATGGCCGTGAATTGTAACGAGAAAGAGCAGCGACCGCATACGAGATATCTGGCCGAGGTGCAAGTGCTGCGTACATTAGTGATCCCACGACTGCTTGATAGTCTGTGATATCTTCCAATTCCTTCTCCCCCCGATCCTCAGCCAAGTCCAATTTTACATTGGGATCCATGGGCATCGAGACATCGTAGGTGTGCTTCATACTGAATTGTCTGAGAATTGTGATGATATAGGCTTTCTGTCCAAGACTGACCCCGGTACCATCCCCGGTACCATCGCGGTGGATTTCAATGCCGAGGAATTGGCGTGCCGGGCCGAGGTTCGTTATCTTGTATTTCTCTGAGAGTTTTGCTTTGACTTCAATCGCAGCTTTGGCGGCGGCCTCCGGATATGACATGGAGATACCAGCAACATACTGAAGTATCAGAATGCCGTCACTGGGAAGGTAGAGGTTAGGATCCGCAAGGGATTGAGTGAACCCAAGAGAGAATAGAAAAGCGTTGATATCGTCGTACCATAGCCGTGGAGCTTGTTTAAGGCCATAGGGAGCTTTCCTAAGTCTGACAATGATCTTTGGTGCTGTGAGGCCCTCTGGCCGTCCTTCTGGCAAAGTCATATAGATGTCGTCATCGTCAATTTTGGGGTTTAGGAAAGCGGTCACTACATCCAAGTGGTCCATATTCCACCCGTATCTCCCGATGAGAGAGATGACATACCGAAACGTAGTTAGCTTCCCAACAGAGGCATAAGTCCCACCGAAATCCGTCTGTTCGTATCCTTTCATGACTAGTCTTCCTTTGTACCGTGTGGACCCATCTGGATTGTGTTTAGTCTTTTAAACCCACTTAGAGCCAATCAGCTTAACTTGCAGTTGCCATGCTTCCCGGGAATTGAGAGCGGAGAAGGTGTTATTGAGCAGGATCAATCAGCTTTCTTCCTCCATGGCTCTTTTCCAGTGATCACGTTGAGGGCTTTGCATAGCTTCCGTGTAGGTGAATAGATCTGTTGCAGATGCCGTTAATGCTTCTGCAGAGTCGTTACCTTGACTTCTTGTGATACGACTCCCAATCGGCGAAGCTGGAGCTAGCACTGGAGCTGAAGCCAGAGCTGCTCGCGGTACGTGCCTTGATTTTTTGATTGCTGCTGCCGAGCGCCGGGCAGTCTGATCCTCTCTACGTAGGTGCCGGCTGTGAACGATGTTTTCTGCAATTGCTGGTGAACGCTGTGCAGTCTGATCCTCTCGGCGGAGGCTCCGGCTGGGGGCGTTTTCTGCATTTGCTGCCGAACGCTGGGCAGTCTGATCCTCTCGGTGGAGGAGCCGGCTATGGGAGGTTTCTGCTTCCTCATCAGGAACTTCATGCATGTGAGATGAGAATGTCTTACCTAACTGCGCAGGTTCACGGTCTTGTCTTCGGAGAGGCTCATATCTGGTATCTGTTTCCTCGATATCTTCCTTGTCTTCTGGTAGTCCAAACATATCAGTATCAATCTCATTGCTTTCATGCAGGCATGACATGTGTACATTTCTCTCTTCGCCGAAGACGACTTCTGATTGGGCTTTCACCTTCTGGAATTCGGGATCCCATATCCTCCACAAAGTCTTTGAATCGTGTGTATAGCCTACCATCATGCAGGGCTTCGATCTGAGGCCGAATTTACCTCGGCGTTGGACTGCGGGAATGAGTCTGCTGGCATAACATCCGAATCGGCGCAGGTTGTGGACAGAAGCTTGATACGATATTTTGTTGCCCTCAGCATCATGCGTCAGTTTGCCAAATGGATGCAGCATCTCGTATGGCATTTCGTACGGTGCTTGATAGCCATCGTGGTCATTTCTTTTCAGACCTTCACTCGGTGATCTTTGATGGAGATAGACTGCGGTATTAACTGCTTCTTCCCAGACCTGAGTGGGAGCCTGAGAGTCAATCATCATTACCCGGGCCATTTCAGTGATTGTACAGATCATTCGTTCGGCAACACGGTTCTTATCGTCTGCATATGGAGGGCATGGCTCGTATGTAGTACCGCGGGTCGCAAGGACATACCGGAAGGTCTTAATGTCGTATTCTCCCTGTCCATTATCGCACCGGAATCGCTTGATCTCGTATCTCATTGAGTCTACTCGGGCCTGAAATGACTGGTAGGTGGAGGTGCAGGTCTTGGCTATAACATTTGGAAGCAGCCATGCTGATGTGTACCTCGTGTAGTCGTTGATGAATAGTATATAGTATCGATTGTCTCCCAAGGTCGGTGTAGAGAAGGGACCGCACACATCCGAATGTATGACGTCAAAAGGCTTCGTAGTGCGTTTGACTGGCACTCTAATGAACATTCGCTTGAGCTTGGCTTGGATGCAAACTGTGCACATTGAGTCATTGTGTGTATATCCGTCAATCAGAGTTTTCATGGCGGCAGGATTTATATGGGCTAGTCATCAGTGATATAGTCTGGACTCTGGAATTGTGAGAGACTTTCGAGTGGACTTAGTTTTGGCAGTCGAAAGTGCACTTAGACCAGAGGAAGCAGGTGGATTTGGAGATGCAATCGTAGGTGTCTCTGAAGACTCGATTGTAGGTTTAGTCGTAGTTTCTGTGATTAGTTCTCTTGACAGTGAGGTTTCTCTCTTTCTCTTTTTTCCGTTCTCGGTAGTCGATGATAGGAGTGCGGTCGCGGGGATTAGGATATATATGCCATTTATTAGTTTGCCGGCGAGACTGCAGGAAGATGACAAAGTTATGCAGCATTTTCTGTTCCTAAATATAGTTGGATACCCGCCCAAATCCAATTGGTTGATCGATAAAAGGGAAAGTGGAAAAGTAGGAGTATGGAGTTCTTCGACTGGATAGCCTTGTATGACGTTGACGAATCCGTAGTGCGTGGCTGTGACTGAATTGTTGTCTTCAAGCTTGATTACTATAGGCAGTGAGAGCTTTTTGAACGTTGAGAAGCTGCTGCAGTCATTGCACATGTGATGTCATGCTTTGGAATCAATGAACCACTCCGGAGCTGCGGCAGCGGCAGTGGCAAGAGTACAAGTAGACAGTCAGAAGGGATCACAGTCTCCAGTCGTAGCGAGAGCTGCTGTAGCAGTGGCTTTCTTCACTTTCCACCACTCCTTTATACGTTTGTAGGAGACGCAATCGACTTTGACATGACCTTGGAGCCCCCACTAGAAGCAAATGCGCTCGTCGTTTCCTCCGTGTTTTCCTCTCCTCTGGGCGCGTTTCCGCTTCCTGCATGCATCTGTAGTATGGCTGTCAATTTGGTAATAGGCGCACTTACTTTTGTGGCTGTCTCCGGTTCCACTGCTTCCACCGTATCCACCCCATGCTCCGCCTCCACCATGCCCACGGCCTCAGCCACGGTAGCTGCCACATTGAGTGAAAAGGGTGGCCCCCGTGGATGCATCTCCAAGTTGTTTGGTGAGGCCGGCTGTAGTTGCTTCTTCTAGGAGGTCATGCATGGCTTCTTCGGGTTTAGGTAAGGGCCTTCTATGCTTTAGGACCATTGATAGTATTGAATACTGAGATGGCAGTGATGTGAATATTTGCATGCAAAAATCTTGATCTGTGATTGCATCGTCGGTATGGTCCAGTTGTATGTGGCAGTTACTGAGCTTGGTGAAGTATTCTTTAAGTGGTTTGTCCTCCTTAGGTCGGCAAGCACGGAACTGGTGAAGGATGTCTTGTCTGCCAATATAAGATCCGGTGGTGTCCAGACTCATTTCAATTGTGATCCACATTTAGTGAGGATTTCATATACCTTTGACGATGCACCGTCCTTCAGGGGAACAGGTAAGTCTAATTATAGATGCAGCCTCGGCTTCGTTAGGCTTCCAATCATCATAGTTTTCATCTTGGTGGAAATCAAGTGGCTGCAGTTCAGGATCCTCTCCGGTGACAATTGCATATGTTCTCATGGCTGACAGAAGGAGTATCATGTCGTCTTTCGATTAGTTGTAGTTGTCATGAGTGAGTTTAGGGATGTCGCCCCACCTGGTCTTGTTGAGGGCAGGTTCAGAGAAAGGCATCATGAGATCGTGGTGTTGAGTTGTAGTGCTGTTTATGCTGGTGTTGCTATGGTGACGAGGTTTAGGGTGCTTGAGGCTCTTTTCAAGATCGTGAAAGAGATCGTGAGAATTTTTAGATAGTAGCGATAACCGGGTTCATAACCTGTTGAAATGTACTGATTGCTAGAAGCTTATATTCTCTATGTACAGGTACATTCGTGCTCTTTATATATACGGTATTCGGAGTATCTCTTGTACACATGCATGTGTACTCAGCTGGCATCTCCAGCTGAGTCTGGCATCGCCAGCTGAGTCTGGAATGACTATCATCGTAGAGAGATTATGCATCAGGCCAACTGAAGCCATACGTCAGGGAGATAAACCATATATGCAACAGAAAGTTGAACTGGCAGAGAACCATTCGGCAGGGTGGCACTGTCTTTGCAGGAGACTTCAACACCCATAGCATACAATGGAACCCAAGATGCCAAGTGCAGCAGAATGCTGCATTCTGGGAAGACAAAATTGACAAAAATAGACCGCAAATTGTAACTCATGGCTGAGCCACCCACTATTCAACAAAAGGATGTCATGAACACGAGTTGGTCATCAACCTGACGCTGGCGAATCAACCAATATCAATATTGTCCATGATGGCTGATCATCACACCACAGGATCTGACCATCATGTTACATAATCAGAGATGAAAGTGGACAGGCAAGAGAAGGCAAATGATGAAAGGGTTCAACAGTGCAATTTAGCTGTAATAACGGAGGACGACATGGAGGCAGCAGAGACATTTTGGATCAAGCTAGCAAAGAATAGAGCTCACCTAGATGCATCATGCACAGCAGATGAGGTGGAGCAAGAGGCCGCATGGTGGCAGGAACCATTGGGCTGCATTCTCAACACCATGGCACAAGGTACCACAATGTGGACCATATCAATGAGCTGGTGGAACGCAAACATGAAAGTAAGAAGAAAGGCAGTCGGAAAAGAGAACATCAGAAGACATATCTTGGAAGAGGTTACCACGGCAAAGGCAGAGATGCAGAAGTCGATTTGACAGTCAAAGAGTAGAATGTGGAGTGAGTACTTGAAACACCTGAGGGGGGCGGAGGTATGGAATGCAGCACAATACACCAACCCTTGGGCAGGGGCGGCTGTGGAGCCCTTAACAGACAGGGCTGGCAAGATAGCAAACATATCATTGGAGAAGGAGGAGATGCTGAGGCACAAATCTTTTCCTCCAAATGTCAACGACCAGAGTGACCAACTTCCTTTGGCAGAAAGTGCACAGTGTTGCATCACGGAGTATGCAGTTGAATGAGCCATGTTGTTATAATCAGTTAAAAATGCAGCGGAGCTGGACAAGTGGTCTTTTGGCACCATACGGCTGCTTTGGGAGTAAGACAAAGACAGAATTGGGAGGCTGTTTGAGGTGGCCATTCGGATAGGAAGATAACAAGTGTGATGGAACCGAGCCAGTGGTGTGGTGATTTGATAGCCTGGCGAAGATGACTATACACAGCTAATGGCTTATCACTTCACATCGCTGTTGAGCTGCTTGGGAAAAGTGGTTGAGAATGGAGTCACTAAGCTGCTTTCGGAAGATGCCGAACAAAGAGGGCTAGTGAGCAACGGACAATTTGGAAGCCGAAAAGAACAATCAGCCATTGATCCTACGACTATCATGGTTGACAGATCACAGGCATGTTGGAATAAGTACAAAATATAAACGGAACAGTACCAATTATTACATAGTCGACATTATATATCAAACAACATTCACAGAATGATTATTGAATATGGAATAAGCGATTTTGTTAATATACTATTATCAAATATCAAAACAAGCGCATTATATAAATCTACAAATTGAACCGCTGGGCGACCCGCTGATAACCCGCCCAATACAGATGGGGTGGGAGATTTGCAATGAACAATACTAGATTTGATAGTTCCGATATATTGAAGAACTGGACACCCAATAACCCAACATATCATTGTTGACCTCGACTCTGACCTGATGTGAATGTCCAGAAACATTGCTAATACTACTCATAATACCCCTCAAGGGATCTGGAAGGACTATGCTCCATATGTCAGCAATATTGCGTCATTTGTTTTGACTTTGTGTAACCTCTCAGACTCAGTTAAAACATCGTTGCTAAAGTAAACGGAATTCCGCTTTTATCCTTGCCACCAATATAGACTCAAAGTGCGGAACATTAGAGTGCCAAGGGATTAGTGGGATATTGCCCAAGATCTTTTCTATTTCAGAATTCTGAGTGAGGACTGCGACCCCGTCAATATCAGAATTGTAACTGATGAGAGCTACTAGAAAGAGTACAAAATTCTGACTATTGCAATCAGACAGTGTCACATCTCAATCTCACCTATTCACACTGTAGGAATTCAAATATGTGAATCCCTATTCAGTTGCTTTGATACAGCAGCTTCCAGATCACATATTAGCTGTCGATGCACTCATTGCCAAACAGGCCGTGGATTTTATACCTACGCAATATGCCACACATCAGCAAAATGTATTTTAGTTACTGGAAGCCTCCAGGAGTGTCTGAGAGGATGTGGAGTGTAAACTTAGATGCGTCAATTTCAGGAGAGTATTAGACTCTAGGAAGTCACACGTGCCGGTCTTCACAGTAACTAAGAGCACTGACGACAAGCCTGGGAGCACCTGAGAGTGCCGGGAACAAACCTGGAAACACTGGCGACATGGCTGGGAGCACCTCGAATCACAGTAGAGCAATCTGGGAAAAACAACATCTTCTTTGGGAACGCTGCCGGTGCGCCTCAAAATCATAGCTACTACTTATCGTTCAACAATTTTTAAAACTCATGTATTCAGTTTGTATCCTCATCGATGTATCTATATAGCTACCCATCAACACACGGTATAATATCTGGACTGGCTACAGGCGGTGCATGAGAGCAATTCGAGGTACACCTGAAAATGACGATCGAGTGAACTCCGAGATACACTCCGAGGCAGCAATCGAGCGAGTTTGGAGTTGCAATTGGAGAGTGAGATTCAGTGAACTCAGAGATGCACTGGGAGGCCGTTATCGACCAAGTTTGGAGATGCACTTGGAGGCCAAGGTCGAGTGAACTCAGGGATACACTTTGTAGCCATGATCGAGCGAGTTTGGAGATGCAATTGGAGACCAAAATTGAGTAAACTCACAGATACATTTGGAGGGCGTGCTCGAGAGAGTTTGCAGATGTACTGGGAAATCGTGATCGAGCGAGTTTGGAGATGCACTTTGAGGCTGTGCTCAAGCAATTTTGGAGATGCAATTGGAGACCCAGATTGAGTGAACTCAGAAATAAACTCTGAGGCTGGGATCGAGCGACTTTGGAGATGCACTTGTACCAGGCCATGATCAAGCGAGATTGGAGGAGTACTTGGAGGCGGTCAATCTGGAGGCGGTCAATCTGGAGGCGGTTAATCTGGAGGTAGTCAATCTGGAGGCGGTCAATCTGGAGGCAGTCAATCTGAAGGCGGTCAATCTGGAGGCGGTCAATCTGAAGGTGGTCAATCCGGAGGAGTTCAATCGGGAGGCGATCGATCTTGAAGCGGTTGATCCGAAGGCGGTCGATCTGGAGGCGATCCATCTGGAGGCGGTTGATCTGAAGGCAGTTGATCTGGAGGTGGTCAATCTGGAGGCGGTTGATTGGACGGGCTGAGACTCTGTTCATTGGTTAGTTCACCCGAAACCGTGGGAATGTGACGAGGTGACTTTGACTTTGAAGCTCTTGTGGAGAACTGGCTGGTGGCGGTCGATCGGTAGAGAGGCACGCCGGAAGTTGAGGCTACATTCCGGGGTCAACTGGAAATTCTGATAACGAAGGGACGACAGACAATCGTAGGTGTATGCTGTACTTGGTGTACGCTGCACTGGGTGTATGCTGCACTCAGTATTAACTCACAATAATGAAATGAAGAGATAGTGTGGGATGACTTAACTATATGTTCATGCGATGATGGTAGAGATGTGGACGACAATGAGAGAGATGGGGGATGAAGATGAGAATGATATAGAGGATATGAGCAGCTGTGAAAAATCAGGAGTAGAACTTCCCTGATTGGGTTTAGAAGACCTCGTATCGGTGTAATAACCCGCCGGAACAGGACTCATACCTGCCTGATCTGGGATGGTCCATTTACTCACACATGAAATTCTCTTGAGTCCCAGTTCCTCATGATGATTTCCCCCATCTCCTTTGATCTCTCTCATTCTTGTGCTCAACTCTACCATCACCTAAGAACATGAAGTTAAGTCATCTCTCTCTATCTCTCCATGCCATAATCATGAGTTAACACTGAGTACAGCATCATCCCAAGATCGACAGTCTCCCACTCCCAGCCAGTTTCTCATCTCTTTGCGGATGTTGTTGTACTCAACTCTCTCCATTCCAAAAATTCCAAGTTGACAAATGAATAGAGTCTCGGCTGCCATTGCGCCTCCCTGCAAATTGACGGCCTCCAAGTACTTCTATAATCTCGCTCGATTATAGCCTCGGAGTGCTTCTCCCAGTTCACTCGATCTCAATCTCCAGGCGGATCTCCAAACTCGTACGATTACGGCCTCCAAGTGCCTCTCTAAGTTCACTCAATGTCTGTCTCCAATTCCATCTCCAAAGTGGCTCGATCATGGCCTCCCGGTGCATCTCCAAACTCGATGGATCACAGCCTCCAAGTGCATCATTGAGTTCACTCAATATTGGCCTCCAAGTGCATCTCCAAACTCGCTCGATCGCAGCCTCGGAGTGCATCTCTGAGTTTGATTGATCTTCTCCTCCAAATGCATGTCCCAACTCGCTTGATCATGGCCTCCCAGTCCATCTCCAAACTCCATCGATCACGGCAGCCAAGTGCATCTCTGAGTTCACTCGATCTCGGCCTCAAAGTGCATCTCCAAACTCTCTCGATCATGGCCTCCAAGTGCATCTCAAAGTTCACTCAATGTCAGTTTCCAATTGCATCTGCAAACTCGCTGGCTCCCGGCCTCGGAGTGTAACTATGAGTTCGCTCGATCCTGGCCTCCAAATGCATCTGTGAACTCCCTCGATCACAGCATTACTCCCTCCAAGTGCTTCTCTGAGTTCACTCTATGGCGGTCTCAAATTGAATCTACCAACTTGCACGCTCACAGCCTCGGAGTGTATCTTTGAGTTCCCTCGATCCTGGCCTTGAAATGCATCTCCGAACTCGCTTGATGACAGCCTCTAAGTACACCGTTAAAGAGCGACTGTGAGTGTACAGAGATACAGGGATAACAGAGGTGGACTGAGCGATGCGGAGTATATATTCGGGAGACCCTGGGGTAGATAGACATCATCCCATTTTCATCTCATCTTGTCATACAACAAAGATACACACTCTGTCTTTCCCAACTTTTGGTCTCACTTCCTCTTTCCGAGATTTGGTGGATCTACGCAATTCCGTCGATCCTCAGTGCCGGGTAGTATCATATCTTCCCACCTTCTTCCTATGCTCCTCAAGCTGGAACCGCTCTCCTTCACAAAGTCTGTTTGGATGTGGCGAGTGGTGTGGCGGAATGTTGATGGTGGGCTCTCTGCCTTCTGGCTCCATCATTTCACCACAACAGCCTCCAAGTGGTGCATCCCTTGGGTCTCTCAATGAGCGTCCCCAGGTGCTTCTCCGATTATGCTCGACTACCAGATTGACCATATGTATATATATAGAGATACTTAAATAATGCATGCCATATTATGAGGTAGCGAATCTTGTAACTGTGACAAAGACGAATACACGATATGCCTGGTACTTATGGTACCCTAAGAACTACTGCGTTTAGAATATGGCACCAAGTTTCCCACTGAGTGGCTCTTGAAGTCTCCCACAGACCTGTGTGGAGGTCCCACCACCTCCAAAATTTCACTATCCTAATTGTCAAATCTGGTAGCATCCTGAATGCACATTCATAACTGCAGGTGCTTTCAGGAGCACCAGAAAATGCTCTTGCAGAGTCTGAAAGCACTTTACAAAGCTCCAGGGGAGCCTGGGAGCATCTGGAAGTACTTAGAAGTACTGTTGATGGCTACCGGAGTGTCTTGGAGGTTTGCGTGTAGCTTCCGGACTGATTTACATTTTGCTGATGCAGGCTTTTGGACTGTTTGACATGATAACCCCCCAATAGTCAATCTCAAAGGTAATTACTACCTTTGCATACTGGTATCATCATTCAGACTGGGGGAGTGACCTAATATGGAATTACATTTATTCCATCACTGTCCTGACTTTCAACTTTGGTATGAAAAATAACATACCTTTATCATTTGCAATTGAGCATGATGGCATCAATCTCTGCAAAAATCTCAACGCTTGATTTCATGCAACAACTATATACATTCCACTTCACTGATGAGGTGATGGCAGGGTATTTGGTATGCACTACAAATACTGGAAAGCATGCATGGGGCAACTATACTGGTGATAGTTTCCTCAGTGTGGACTTTAAAGCAGATATATATAAAAGTATGCAGAATACTGTTTTGGACAAGCATGTCTGACCTTGTACTAGAAATATGTAATGATTTATTGAAACAATGGGAATGTCCCCCACCTGAAATTCAAAAACAGATCCTGGGCATATTTATGAACAGAATCCACCAATTCAAAAGTTCATACTGGAAAGCACTGACTACCATGCAGTGTGATCCTGCAACCATAATTGATGATTAGAATTTGTCACTGCTGAGGAAAAAGCTATACATTTCTTTAATGGTTCATCATCAGAATACAATCCAGGAATTGCCAATTATATTTATGAAATGCATATATGGTTCGAAAATTATGAATACACTGACAATCAGGAATGCACATGTACTGATTCTGATAATCGAGTTGGAGTCAAAACATAGATTGTGGCGACTATCTGTGTAGAATTTCACAACTGATGGTGAGCCCTGATTTGACCCTGGCATTAGTATACGAAAATACTGACACAATCAGGGTAACAATATATTTAGACTACAACACATGATTTAGAGCCTTGACAAGACCAGGGTAATAGAATGTGAAGTGTCTAACAAGTTTGTGATGGCTACACATGTGGACTCTGACAGCGGATAGTAGGTACTGACCTGACCAGGGTGACAGCATAACAAGTCCCAGATTAAATTAGAGAGGCTACAGGTGTGGATTCTGCCAGCTGATGGTGGACTCTAACGAGTCTAGGGCAATAGCATGTGTAGCATCTGGCAATATCACAGTCACAAAGCTGACAGCAGACCATGGGTTTGGACATAATAGTACAACTGCACAAGAAGCCTCTGGTAAACGACACATATTGCTGATATACCATACTTTCATCCACCCTGTTATACACCAACACTCTTGCTATTACCTTAAGAATACATAGTTAGTATACCAAAGTCAAGGGGTAAGGCAGAAATACTACCATAAGCTTACTATATGTCATATGTTTAGACTACGCATGAAGATTAATCGCTCTGGGCTATATTCAATTCTCTGCTAGTATGGCTGTCACCGGACACAACTGGATATATATTAGCTAACACTGAATTGAAGAATTTGATCTTACTTTTTTCTGATGTTTCTGAACTGTATATCACTATTCAGAATAATTATAGTAAAGGATATGTGACCATTAGCATTGAATGTTATATTGAGATTGAAGTTAATATTTTGTATACGTACCAATCATAATAAAATTTATCATTATTTCATTGGAAGTTTTTAAAGTTTAATTTTTGTTCATTAGTAGCACTTGGATATGGAATATACTATAGAGTACAAATGCAATTAAAGTTTAGAAAACAGTATCACAGTATAGAAGATTAAACTGACATATTCTTTGAATCACTGTAAATTCAAATTGATATCAATATTATAAGACTGTAAACAGTAGTAATTTTAAACACAATAAAGAAAATACACAATTGCTTTTTGCAATAGGCATTGTAATAACTAGTATCAAACAATTATTGGTACTAATATACTAGGAAGATTCAGCTTTAAATGAATTTAAATGTTTAATATATATGGAGAAATTTAAACAGTACTTACAATACTCAAAATTATTTATATGACATGGTACTATCAAAAAATAGCCTGAGACTTTTACTAATGTGTAAATACTAAATAAGAGTATTTGTCTGGTGAAATATGCCTAGATTTCAACTTGAAAACAATAAGGAAAATATTTGAAAACTGCAATAGTTTCTAATTTGTAAAGTAAAAACAGTTAATTTAAAATGATACTTTGAAGGTAATTATTTATAAACCAAATGATAACAAGCTTGTACTGCTGAATTGTTCAGTACTGTTATGACTATTTGAGTATTTCAACTTAAATATTAAGAGAACTTCATTCTTAAAAAATAACCATAATGGTATATTTTGGATAATTCATTGCTGAAGTGTAACTATTTTCCAATCAGATCTCACTCTTCATTGCTTTCACAACAATATCTATAGTACATCCATCATATAGTATCTATGATTGGGAAAATACAGAAGCTACTATATTTAATATACTTTGAAAGTTGTCTACAAAGCTACTTTCCAAAATCTTTAACTTCAGTAGTATATTGTTTATCTTCTCACTGCTGGCTATCTATATTATTCAATTACTGAGTAAGATTGTGTTTGGTATAATATTGTACATTTGAAAAATATAGATAAAGTAGACTAATTAATATTTATAGATTATAAAATAATATATATTGATAGCAGGTATATTATATGTAAATTTAAATTAAAACATTAAACAGAATGTACAAATAACTATATTTATTGATATACATTCAAATGGTAATGCTAGTGAGAATTGAATATTATCAAGTACATAGAATTTTCTCTCTTTGATGCAGAAATATTTTGAACCATTTGCAGTTATATAATATAAGTAGTATTTTTTAAAATCTACTATATATATATCACTTGTATTATGTTCTACTGTGATTGGAACAATATTACCTTTATCTAAAATTGTTATGACCATTGATATCTATCTATTTCATTATGTCTTTTGGAATTTTTTGTATTTATCACTATATTGCAATGTGGAGATGTATCAAGGTAAGTTATATATATATTATATTGGTTGGAGTTTAGATATCTGAGTAGTTGTGCAATCATTTCCCAATAAGGTATTTATAATCTCTATCAGAAATAGTTGCTTTTATCTAAGTATAGTATGATATAAGATTTAATTGCAAACCGCCCAAGAGGCATTGCCGGATGAACTTTTAGTTTTACCCATGCAGGCAATTTGTTGGTACTATTGGTACATTATTCATAATTTATTACCATATATAGCAATTACTTGGGTGGATATTTGGTTCAGATCTGTATACAAAGTCTGCAATCCAACCCATTAATTACATCTCTTTTATCATCAACAGGGATGAAAATAAAATCTCTCTATAGAGTTTGGGAGAAGACACCAATGAAGCCATTTATAAGAAGAAAATTAACAACGTTTTGTTGGTGAATGTGAAAGCTCTGGATAATGAGGCTCAAAATGCGTCGATTACACATGTCCTCAACTATAGCGTAAGCTTCAGAGCATACCGTGAAGCATTTCAGTTGTATAGATTCATCGCGCATTGGTCTGGACTACGACTGTTACCCTTTGTCGAGTCTGAAATATTACCTTTGATTCTTTGATTCAAAAAGTTCGGTTTCTGACGCCCAACACGATTTTCGTATGGCCTACGACCGAGGTAATTCTTTCCAGCAGCAGCGACCACCTTCCCACGGCGAATCGAACCGGAATGAGTACACTAGGACCGGTCACATTGCGCCACCCCAACTGGTAGGTGCGGGAATCGTGTTGCCACGGCGATTAAAGCACTCGCCCAGTCAGCCGTATAGTCTGAATACTCAATACCACTTCCATGGTAGAAATGATAGGAGACTGCCTGGAATATATCCAGGTCAGGTAGGACCGTACAGTAACGTTACCTTCTGGCTCCTTTCGCTCCTTGATCAAGTGGGATAGTCGGCAGCTGACCAATATACAGGCCAGGGATGTCCTAAATCTCAAGATGGTGACCCTCGGAACGAGTCACCATATTACCGTGATAACGAACGGGGTATAAGTTTTAATGATCCTGATGGTGCCCTTTGGAGTTCATCAGATCCAATGTGTGGTAGTGGTTGGCAATTTCATTGGGGACCGCTCAGTTCCAGTGAGATGTTCGAAAGTCCTGGTCTGCATTCTTCGATGGGACTGGATGCTCAGCAACAAAGAATGCCGCCATCACAAGGTGTTGCAAGTGGGGATTGCAGTGTATATCCGTCGCCTGGAAAACCGCCAGCTAGACATAATCCGAACCGTCGGGCATACGACAATCCACAGTTAGAATCGGAACCGCTGATAGCAGTCCAGAGGAGTAAGAATATGCCCAGTGGTGCCGAACCACTGTACACGGCTAATAATCCATCCAACTGCGAAACTCCGTTCCCCGTTGATAGCGGTCTTCATGGAGCTGGCCAAGTATTGGATCCGCAATGGCCAAGAGAGAGCGTTGGCACTGTTTTGGATGCGTACTTTGAGGACCCTGAATATTACGACTCTGTAGAAGGTTACAGCGATCCTAGTAGTAACCACTATACACGTACTGGACCTATAGAGTTTGTGCTGAGGCATAGTTTATCTAGACCAGTTGTCAGTGGTACACATTCACAAAGTAATTCACAGTGGAACGGTGGAACTATGGAGTACTCTCACCGCAGTCAATCACAGCCAGATCTTCAGGGAGGGTATGAGGGGGGGGCTTCCTATGATGGGATGGCTGAGATACCAGTCACAGGTTCTACACTACCGAAGAAAATTTCAAGTTCGTCTCGGTCGCCATCAAATATACCTGCTGCTCTACCGGTAGGCTCTCCATCGCCTGCATGTGTTAAATCACAAACTAGTTCCATATCATCCCATAGCAGACCGTCTGTTCAAGATGGATCCCAATTCCTTGTACTTCCTTCCTCAGTTGACATCTCGACTGCGAACATTGTCTTACGCCATTTGAATCTTGACGGAACAGTTACCCATCCACCACCCATCCGACTGGGACTTTTACCACATGGTGCGGGTCACCTTGCTCCTGTACGCCAGTATAACACTGAAAGGATGGCACCTCATCCGATCCAAGCCATTCCAGAACAGGCTGTTACGGTGCAAGAGCTAGAGCACCTGCAAAATGTAGCAAGACTTAACCCTTTGGACCAAAAACTTCAGCTTACGCTTGCTAAGAAAATGGTGGAAGCGGCAATCGTGTTAGCAAGCAAAGGAGGACGAGCTGATATCAAGACCACAAGAAAGATACGAGAGAACTACATCGTTAGTGCATACAAAATTATCAAGAGATTGACTAATTCGGTGAGGAGGCGTATGCTCGACGGCACGGTGAAATGTTGTTCTAGTTTTGACAATGATCGCAGTCGCATCCTTATCCGGATGCAATGTTTTATCTGGCTTCATGTTACGGCGAAGGTCAACTTGGATTACAGGTTGATCATGAACGTGCATTCAATCTCTACGAATCAGCCGCGAAGCTGAATCATGCACCTTCTGCCTACCGGACTGCCGGTAAGGCCTTTTAAATCTCCTTCATTGTGCTAGTCATGTTCTGATTTTGCGAAAATAGTGTGCGCTGAGCTCGGAGCTGGAGTACGAAAGGATCCGTTGAGGGCAATGACCTGGTATAAAAAAGCCGCAGCCCTTCGCGAAACACCCGCAATGTTCAAGCTTGGTGAGATTCACACCTGGGACGCATGAATATGACATATACTTACATCTCATATAGGAATGATCTTATGGAAAGGGTTGCTGAGACAGCCCCGGAACCCACGCGACGGTTTGATATGGCTGAAGCGAGCTGGTGATCAAGCCGATGAAAACAACCAGCATGCTTTGCACGAACTGGTAGAAAGCTGATGTCGATTTACTACTAGCGAACGCTGACAAGGGTGAAGGGTCTTTTATATGAGAGCGAAGGGAATGATGTCATAATTCCAGATATTCATTATGCACGAGAATTATTTTTGAAGGCCGCTGAACTTGGATATTCGACGTCTCAGTTCCGCATGGGTTGTGCATTCGAGTATGGCACCATTGGGTGTCCAATAGACCCAAGGAAAAGCATTGCCTGGTATAGCAAGGCAGCCATGAAAGGCATGTTGGTTACTATCTTCTGCCCAGCTCGCTTGCTGATACATCTATCCTTGATTTAGGCGAGCACGAGGCACAACTTGCTCTCAGCGGGTGGTATTTAACCGGCTCTGATGGAATCATCCAACAAAGTGACACAGAAGCATATTTGTGGGCTCGTAAAGCCGCCGAGAGGGGATTGGCAAAGGCAGAATATGCGCTAGGTTATTATACAGAGGTTGGTATTGGAGTCGCTCCAAACCTTGACGAAGCCAAGCGGTGGTACTATAAAGCGGCAAGTACGTATTTTCAACATCTTTCATTGGTTGTGATTGCCGACATTTCAATAGGCCAGCAACACTCGAAGGCTCTACTTCGACTACAAGAGTTGAAGAATGGTGGTGTAGGAGTGCAGAAGTCGAGAGAACGGCTGTCGCGCTACAATGTAGAAGGTAAAGGGGATGATGGGGATTGCATTGTAATGTAAGGGCACATCGTCTTGTTCAATTCCTACCTGTGAAACGTTGTACTTCTCCATTTTACTAGCTGTTGCTTACTACTGATATGTCCTTGATTTTCCTAAATTTATACCCAACAGAGCGAACGGTGGCCATTAAAGGTTGTAGTCTACAGCTTGCGCCGGCGATATATAGCCTATATGACGGACTATAACGTATGTAACAGGGTTACCGACCACCAAAGACCAATGTACGATGACTAGCTTCACTCAGCGGGCTGCATCAGCATAATACACTGGACCAGTGTGAGACAGTCACACGGTTTTGTTAGGTGTTCTCCTGTAGCAGGCGTTTAGTTTTGTGAGCATGTAGTGAATATATATAAACTTTCTGTAGCGAGCGTGAAGGTTCGGACGTACCGTGTAACAGGCAGCCCAACCGGTCCTTAGAATTGATTACCAACAAACAAGCAAACCGGTCCTTAGAAATACCACATAATCATGGATCACAGGCCTTGTGCGGCCACGGCAGGGTGCGATAAATCCATGTCACAGTAATAATTGTTTAGTATTCTACTCCACCATCCCTGCTGCAATCTCTACCTCTACCTCTACCTCTACCTCTACCTCTACCTCTGCCACTTTCGGTGCCTCCATATCTGCCTCATACTCACTATCCTCATCTTTAGGAGACTGCACTCTGATATTGAAAATACAGTACGATCAACATTTTTCGATTGCATAAGTTATATTTACTTAGTAATTCTCCATACAAAAGGTAATACTGTACTAGTGAGAATAATCTGGAGTGTTAATACTTTCCATATCTGATTTATTAATTGTCCAAAAGCTTTCAGTTAAAACTTGCCTAGAAGTTTGTAATATATTGTAACGGCGTGTACGCCGGTGCTCGGCAGTATAGGGATATCATATGGTATATGGTTGCACAAGGGCGCGAGTGAGATCAAGTGTAGAAGTAGGTGGTAAGATATTTGGTATGCAGCTAAGTTTCTGTCGCGATGTCAATATAAGGTTGGCGGTTACCTGGCACTGGACACCTCATGTGACCGTCCGGCAACCCTAACCACGCGTACCTGACAACGCCGTTACATCATCCCCCTCTTTTAGGGCAGAACTTCCGGGCTGCTAAGTACAAGTAGAAAACAAAGATACGACCCGCATACACGCGCATACGATCTCATAAGTCCCACAACTGAACAGTACCATCGTAGGTGACCTTCCGGTGCACAGGGAAACACCACCTCCAATTGGCTGGATCTCCGGAGGTGGTAAAACCCATGCCAACGCCATTTGTACTGGACCGGGTCCCAACAAAAAGAAATAGAAAGAAGGAAATGCCCAAATGACCTAAGCCTACATATCTCCATTCCCTCAATTCCGCCACTTCCAAGATCTGACTTTCTTCACCTCCGCAGCTTGTTTGGGTGGTCTGTGTGGAACTAGTCGATTAGTTCACGAGCATTCTTGAGGTTTTCGAGCGGCTCCCAGCTCATGCGTATGTGGTTGTACCCGGCCCACTGAAGAAGGAAGTGTAGCTTCTGGTGACGCTGCTTGGAGTCAAGAATTTGTTCGACCTCCCATTCCTCCAAATCATCAACAATTACTGGATGTGGTTCTGAGGATGGTTGTCGTATGACCGGCGGTGTGCAGTGATCAAGCTGCGATACATGGAAGACGTTGTGATTCCGCATTGTTTTCAGCAAGTCTAATTTGTAAGCATTCTTATTGATGATCTTACTTACTGTATACGGTCCAGTACGCTTGTAGTCGAACTTCTTTGATGGTCTAGTCGATTTGGAGTGTCAAGTCGAGAGCCACACTTTGTTCCCGACTTCGAAGGTCACGTCCTTTCCGCTAGCGTATTATGATTGCTGTACCTGGGCTTTCAACAAGCTCTCGCAGAGAAGCCGGTGAGTCTGTTCCATTCCGAATACTGTTGAATTAGCCAGTATTTCCGACCTCAGATTCAATGGGGCTTTCGGTGACTTGAACTGCATTGGCGGGTGGTAGTGGTAGTTGGCCCAGAATGGCGTCATCCACGTTGAGTGATGGACTGAATTGTTGTAAGCAAACTCTGCCAAAGGTAACAGTACTACCCAGTTATCCTCCTCATAGTTGGAGAAGGCCCGTAAGTACTATTCCATGGTCTGGTTTTCCCGCTCTGTCTGGCCATTGGTCTGTGGATGGAAGGCGGTCGACAGCCTGTGGTTAACACTTAGGTGAGAGCAAACTCGACTCCAGAATCGGCTGGTAAACTCCTTTCCGCGATCCGTAACAATGTTGTCTGGTACACCGCGTTTGCAGACCACATGTTTGAAAAACATTTGTGCCAGCTCTTGTGAGTTGATATCCTTCCTGCAGGGGAGGTAGATTGCCATTTTCATCAATTGATTGATCATTACGAAGATTCCCATATACCCGGAGGCGGTTGACTCCGGGAGGTCCATGATGACGTTCATAGTCACTCCTTCTGAAGGTCATGACGGTGGTGCTAGTAGCATGTTTGTGCTGTGATGGACGTGCCATGGTGCCTTGATTCGGTGCCATATTTCGCATCTGGTGATGAATTTTTGTACGGTGGCGTCCATTGCGGGCCAGAGGAAATTCTGTGACAGTAACTCGGCGGTTTTAAGAGCTCTGAAGTGACCGGATTCTGGGTTGTTGTGGAAAAGACTTATAACTTTGTTGCAAAGTAGGTCATCCTTTGGTACATATATCCTTCTTTCGTAGGTGACAACTCCGCCGGTGACTTTCCATTCGTTGCTCGATTCTTTCTCTCATTCGTCTATTCTTTGCAGGTCAGTGAGATCGATGATTGGAGTGCTGACAATCCTGTGTTTCCTGTCAGCAGCCAACACGTCGATAGCCTGGGCTGTTTTGATTTCTTGAAGGAGGTCATCATATGGTTCAACAGTGGTAGCTGCCAAGGTTGCCAGTAGTTGCGCGGTTGGTCTCTCATAGCCTATCTCGTAGTCGAGTCTTCTTGATGGTTCATCTGCCGGGTTCTTCTTTCCTTCCATGTGTTCAATGACAAAGTCGTAAGAGGATAGGATTTCTGCCCACCTGGCCTGTCTTCGGGAGAGCACTTTGGAGGTTTGGAAATACTGAAGATTCTTGTGGTTGCACGGGATCAGGACCTTGTGATTGGCGCCCTCGAGATAGTGTCTCCATTATTTCATTGTCTCGACAATTGCCAATAGCTCCCGATCGTACGTGTTGTAGTTCTGTTCAGCGGGAGAGCAGTTTCGAGAGTAGAAATTGACTGGGCGAAGAATCCCAAATTCGTAGTACTGATTAACGATGCCGGCAATTGTGAAGCCACTTGCATCGGTCTGCAGAATGATCAGTTTTTGCGGATTCAAATGCTGGAGGATTGGTGCTTCGGTAAAGGCCTGTTTGAACTTTCAAATTTCGAGTTTGGCATGCTGAGTCCATTTCCACTTCCGTGAGTCCTGTGTCTTCAGCAAGTTTGATATGGGAGTCGTCACATTTGCATATTTCCGAATGAATCTCCAGTGGAAGTTTATGAAAGCAAGAAGTACTTGCACATCCCGAACTGATTCCGGAGTCGGCTAGTCTTCAATCAGGGATTTGTGGTCTGACTCAATGCCGATTGCATCTGAATTGATGACAAATCTGAGGAAGCCGACTTCCCGAACTCCATATTGGCACTTTTTGGATTTGTAATAGAGTCTGAATTCCTGTAAGCGTTGCAGCACTTTTCGGACATGGTCTTCGTGCTCCTTCTCATTGGTCAAGTAGATGAGTATATCGTCAAGGTAACACACGATGAAGTCGTCAATATCAGGCCGTAGCCAATCGTCAATGTAAGCCTGAAATGTCGCAGGTGCATTTGTCAACCCGAAGGGCATAACTCGGTACTCGAACCGACCATCGCGGGTTTGGAATGTAGTCTTAAACTCGTTGCCTTCTTTGAGTTAGATGAGGTGGTAGGCGTTGCCAAGGTCCAGCTTGGTAAAGATCCTGGCTTCGTGCACTCGATCGAGTAGTTCTGAAATTGGAAGAAGGGTGTATCTATTCTTTACCGTGCTTAGGTTGAGAGCTCGATAGTCGACACACAACCGTAGTCCTCTGTCTTTTTTCTTTGCACACAGGATCGGCGTTGCGGCCAAGGATGATGATCGTTGAATGAAGGTGTTTGCTAGGTTCGTTTCGATGTAGGCCTTAAGTGTCTTCAATTTGAACTCTAAAAGGTTGTAGATCCGCCGGTATGGTAGTTTGTAGTCGGATTCCGGATCGATCGCGTGGTCAATTTGCCTGTGCGGTGAGAGTCTCTCGACCTTTTACTTGCTGAAGACCTCCACGAATTCCTGATATTGTGCTGGGATGTGACCCCCATCATCTGTTGTTACCATCTCCACGTAATCTATGTCTGTTCCAATTCTCATTAGCCTTGTTTGCATTGTAGCGTGTTTGGCAGAGTGGAGGTGGGTAGGGGTCCTGGGATGGCTGGATAAGACGGTTCGTCGCAATAGACCACCCCCGTTGTGCAGTTTCTCCCTTCGTGTCTTGGCGAGCCGGTAGCAGTCATTCAAGCACCGTCACTGTGTCACTCTTCTGCTGCAACTACAGCTGCTGCTGCTGCTTGCGCATGCAGCATCCTGGGGTTTCCTTCACCTTCGGTGATGGCTTCCAGAGATGCTTCCAGCAACCCTTGACATTCTCCAAGTTGTATGGCGAATGCCTCGACCACTTCCTCAGTAGCTAAGAGGTGACTGAATGCGGTAGCCCCGAGTAGTTGGATATCCAGGGGAGGCTTACCATTTTTGTTTTCCTCAGTGCGTTCCGGCATACAGCTTGAGTGATCTCCTTTAGGAATCTTCGCCCGTTGCGGTCCATTTGGCGTTCGCAGGGCTGTCAATCGACTTTTGGTCCGGTAGATCTCCGGCTTTCTCGCCTTTAACCATGGCAAGCCCACGACAAGGTTGTATGCCGTCATCGGGACGACTAAATCCTCCGATTCATCAACCAGTTGAAGGTGTTCAAAATACTGAACCAAGAGACTTGCCTTTCAGCTCTCCCTGGCAGACATCATCACCTGGCCATTGAAACACTGGGTGGAGGTGAATGCTGGTTCATGGGGCAATTCGAGTTTCCTAAGTAAGCACGGTGATATAAAGATGCTTGTTGCACCGCAGTCGATTAGTGCTTTGACTCGCTGCATGTTGCCGTGTATGTTTTGTACCAAGACCTCATGGATGATATGCGCCGAATCCGGTCTCTCTGTGCCGCATAGGTATTGGCTTGACATCTGAGCCCGACCTTCCAGAATGACTCTTGATTTTAAGGCGATTCGGTGCAGTTGTATCTCGTCCAAGGTTGCAAATAAGGCTCGGTTTCCTAAGTTCTCCAAGCCTAACTCCGTCTCGTCCAGCCTCTGCTGTCCAGTTAGATATCGAGAGAGGTAGACTAGTTTCTTTGCTGCTGCATGTCAAATGACTTTTGGCACTTGATTTGTTTGCTATCATAGCCACTGTTATTGCTGGAGTTCTGGTCAGGTGGGCTTGACTTGCTGTATTTGGTGCAAAGGAAGGTTTTGTGGTTTCCGCTGCCACAGCAAGTGCATTGCCAGTTTGCCTTTCAGCTTCCGTAGATTTCCTTTGAGAGCCACGGCGCTGGTGATAAGTTGACACGACTGCCTCCACTGAACTTATTGGACTTGCCCGATTTTGAGTTACTGGTGCCGGAATTATTGGAATTGCCGGAAGTGTTTTCCGCAGGTTCGGAGATAGATTGTCAGAAATTACGTTTCTTGTTGCCACCTTTCTGAGACTCTCCTGTTTGCCTCTGCTGTTGTTGTCCTCCAGGTTTCTTGTCGTCTGGTTTGAACTCTGAAGCCGCCGCACAGTCGAAGAGTTGGTCTAGTGTGTCGAACCTGTCTTTGCCGCTGGAGATCCAAGGTCTGTCATTCAGTTTAAGTAGGAGCCGCAGGCCCGCCCGTGCCATGTCGTATAGTACCACTTCGTGCAGTATTAGATTCCAGCCAGCGCTCCTCCAATTTGCTTTCAAGCGGTTCGCGTAGACTTGGACTGCTTCATTTGGCAGTTGTTGGTACTCCTGCATGGCTTTCGTCGTTGAGTTGAGGCATCTATCTTTATCTCCGTACATCTTTTGAAGCTCGTTCGCAAAGATTTCGAAATTATCTAAACACGGGTCCTTGGCCTCTCGTAAGTCGCTAGCCCATACGGCTGGGTCCATATTTTCGGTGTGTTGCTGAGTCATGTCCGGGTGGATATTCCAGGTGTCGAGGAAAGGGACTGCATAATTGACTTGCTCGGGATCGCCTTTTGGGAACAGGTACTTATGAGAAGCAAAGTTGAACTGTAATGTTTCGAGGAACTTATCCAGCTCTTTCGCTCCGCTGCAGTACTGTACCGGGTCAACCATCTTGAAGATCTTGGACTGATTGCCGGGATTCTCCGGTCTGTCCATGGTTCGGCTATTGTTGAGTTCAGTGAGCATTCGGGTTCTCTGCTCTTTCCATTCGGCTTGTTGTTCGAATCAGAGTTTAAGTAGCATTCGGTTCTGTTCAAGCATCTCCTTTTGGTCACCTTCCATGATCTGCGACAAGATGTGGTCTCTGCCTCAATTATCCTTGCCCTCTGGTAATGTTGAATCATCTTCGTCTTTATCTTCATCTTCATCGTCAGGATTGCGGGGTTCCTCGTGAACTTGAGTCTCGGTGGGATCGTCATCATTGATTTCGTCTTCTGGTAGTACTGGGATGCGGCCTGTAGGAATAGGCGTGATTCGGGTGAGTGATGCTCGAAGGAATTCAATCCTCGCACACATGTTAGGCATACGCAATTAGCTTCTCTGTATTCTCTTTGGGGGCATGGAGGGTAATTGGCTGTAATTGTTTATTTCGTGTCTGTCGCGACATGTCAATTATGGGGTAAATTTGCGTGATCTCGTGAGCAAAACATATCTGATTTCTGAAAAACCAAATATAGTGTAACGGCACGTATGCTGGCGCTCGGCAGTATTGGGATATGATGTGGTATACGGTTGCACATGGGCATGAGTGAGATGGCGTGTAGAAGTATGTGGTAAGATATTCAGTAAGGAGCTAAGTCTCTGTCACGATGTCAACATAAGGTTGGGGGTTACCTGGCACTGGACACCTCACGTGACCGTCCAGCAACCCTAACCACGCATGCCTGAGAATGCCATTACATATATTCTGATATAGATATCAGCATATCTGTATTTATCTTTGTAAATATATCTGAATATGTTTATTGTGTTCAATCCTTCACTCACTTTGAATTATTTATATTAGCAAAGTGCTTTAATATTTTATTTTTTATTTTTTCACAGTCTTACCACATACTACAGCAGTTATTTCTATCTTTCTATTTGGTTATATAATCTATCACTTTGCTACAAATCCAACTGATAATCTTTTCATAGAACAAGAGAGCTAATCTCCAATGATACTATTGAATACACATCCCAATAGCAAAAGTATTGTGTACACTTTCCTACTGTTTAATGAGTATATTGAGAGATCACTATCTTGTTAAAGTAAATATTATCTTGTCACCTATCAATATCTTGGTAGTAAAATATCAGTATCATTAAGTTAAGTAATTCTGATACTGAAATAGCACATAATCTTAGTAATCATGTCCGATTAAATCTTTAAGTTCTACAAAAGTCTTGTCAGAATTGAGTTTCATTTAACAATATAACTATAAAAGTAATCAAACTATCGAACACCTGAGAGAAGACTTATATATTATTAGATTAGTTAGTAAACTTCCAATTGTAGCTGTAATAAGAAATTGCTATCTTGCCGGCAAATATCACTTCTAAAGCAGAGGGCAATAGAATTATTAGTAATCCAGATTGATATGCTTGTACAATAATTCAAAGTAACTAGAAGATTTTGACAAATATATACCTCAAATGATAAATACTGTATATGAACAAGAAAATAACATTTGGCTATCTAGCAATTATTCAAAGAGTGAAATATAAAGTCCAATATGAAACAAATAATATGAGATAATAAACAATGATTTTAAACAATATAACAATAGGTATTTACAATCGTGGTGAAGACTAATCAATAACCAATACACTATTGGCAATCTAGAATATATATAATGGTACACATCTGTATAAGGCCTGATAGAGAGGTATATTAGAAGATATAATTGGGAAAGTGAACGACAAAATTTTATAGTAGTATAATGGAACGATTATTGCTTGAGTTGTAAGGCTGGTGGTAAGCCAACCATAAATGCAGTGGGTGTTACCCAGCCCTGGACACATCGCATGTATCCATCTAGTAATATTATCAACCTTTGTCAGTGTCAACTATATAGGCTGCAGTAACCTTTACAACAGTTGACAATGAAAGGAAAGAACCCAAAACTCCTTCCACATACACAATTGTTTAAACTGCCAAGTCCCATCACTGATTGGTACCATCTGGTAGCCATTTAGCAGATTCGGTGCATGGGGAAACTCCACCACCACATGACATACATTCAGAAATGGTAAAGACATGTACCGATGGCATTTGTTCTTGGCCAATATCCATTAAATGGTAGCAGTGGAGAGAAGAGAAAGAAGGAACATTGAAATTGACAGTCCTCCAGATCTTGACTTTCAGAATATCTGCCATCTAACCAACTAATGTTAATCTCGTAACTTGTACCAATTGTAGGCCACTGTCTGTATTAGACACAGCAATTTCAACGTTTCTAAGTGGCCTGGCCTCCATTCTGAAAGCTTGCGTTTAGGGCTGCTTGGACCGGCTTGGGCTAGAAGCCGCCCGGCCGGCTATCCGGCCGTTAAGAAGAATGCAGCACTCTGGCCACCAAGAAAAGGTGCCTGGCTGCCAAGAAAAAGCTTGTAGGCTGGCTGCCAAAAAGAGCCACCCTGCCACCACAAAAAGTCCTGCAGGCCGGCCGCCACAATGGACGTCAACGTTATGAACTTATGATGGACAATGGCTGAGTTTACTCTGGTGGCTTTTTGAGCTTAAGATTTTAGGCAGCAGCAATGGGTGTCATTTAAACAAAATATATTTATGCTTGTTCAATTGACCTTATATTATGGCAAATATAGCCTGCAGACCAGCCACCCAGCCGCCAAGAGAAAGCCTGCAGGCCGGCTAGAGTTAGCAACGGGTCCGGGTAACCCGCTGGCGGTCCGGGTTAGGACCGCAAAAACTGGTCGGTTTGGTTCCAGACCCGTCCAAAAACCCGACCCGCTGACTTTTGGCAACCCAAAACCGGACCCATACCAGTGAACCCGTGGGTGTCACTGGGTTTGGCTAGACCTGTCGGTTCCAATCTCCGGTTCTGCGTTTCCGGTTTCACATTTATGGTCGCATTCAGATGTGCTACTGATAATCTGAATATATTGACATTGGTACGTCATGGTTCATTTTCAATGTATTAGCCGCCTTGATGTGCAAAACAAGCATACTCACGCGCCCAACCACATCCTGAGAATGAGCGTCAACAGAGAGTCAACAGAGCGTCAACGATATTTGGTCTTGCAATCTGTTTTGACAATAAAGGCAGCCAATAATTCCTCTATGACTGACTACAACCTATCGGAGGTGTGATTTCCCAGGACGCATGACCAAAAATTGTTGATGCTCTGTTGACGCTCATTTTCATGGTGCGGCAGGGAGGGTATTGCAATCTGTTTTGCCTATAAAGGCAGCCAATAATGCCTTTATAACTGACTACAACCTATCGGAAGTGTGATTTCCCAGGACGCATGACCAAAAATCATTTACACTCCATTGACGGTCATTTTCGTGATGGGGCAGGGAGGGTATTGCAATCTGTTTTGCCTATAAAGGCAGCCAAAAATTCCTATATGACTGACTACAACCTATCGGAGGTGTGATTTCCCAGGACGCATGACCTCAAATCATTGACACTCCGTTGACGCACATTTTGCCATGGCTGTATCCACAATATGCAATCATTTAATTTGGCACAGTCCATCATTCACATTGTTTTAGCTGCCTATCTGACGTTTTTATTTAATTTCTTCTTGATCACTACGTTGTTCTTTAATAATACATAGATATATATAATAATAATCTCCAAAATCCCTTGTCTTTTGCTCAAGGCTCATCATCAGTTGCAGGATAGCTCAATGCGCTGCTCTTGTCTACAAAATGAATGTTAGCTGCATTACCACACCACAGAGAGTGTAATAACCTTCATCAGTCAGCATATCTGAACCAAAATCGGTATTGTGCTCGATATCCTCATCATCGAAAAATTCCGCACAGGGAAGAGCTGGATGCGAATACGTATATCCGGCCGGCAAAATGATGATTTGTGAAGGTTGAACTCCGGAAGTGTTACCGGTTGGGGCGGGTGGCGTGCTGGGAAGTGGTGGAGTCGGCTTTGGAGTCCGCTCTCTGCGTCGGTCAGGTGGAGGTGCACCTGTTCCTTTGCGTCTCCAGCATGTCTGCAGATTCTTTGCGGTGCCATTTTGGCAAGGAAGGCAGCCGGATGTTTGGTTTTGACGAAGCATTGCCGGGTGTCTTTGTATTGCAGCCCTCACCGTTTTATGCCCAGGAAACTCAACACCCCGCATCTTCTCATCTTGGACCATGGCGAGTGGTTTCTTAATGAGGGATTTCGTTTCCTCTATTGCGGCGTGTGAAAAGCCTTCTTTGCCCATTTTGGCCATATCCAACGCCAGGAGCATGTCGGACTGTTCCAGCTGTATCCGACCTCCTTGCCATGCCATAGTTGCAGACATGTTGAAAACCTACAAGACATTAGTTGCTGCTTCTAACAATGAAATTCGGCTGTTACCTCTACCATATACACTTCCGTAGCCTCCTTTAAGGTGATTGAAGCCTGCTTCATCCACTCATGGGGATGCTTATCAGGAAATTCATCTGCGAAAATCCCAGAGCTGACAACATCCTGATGTTTGATTTTGCAGACTGTGCGGACAAATGCCTTCGTTGACTATGGAGGTTTCCTGTTACGGGTAGCGATAAATTCATTATGTTGCTCTCTACAGACACCCGCTGTACGTTATACGCGTAATTGACCGCCCTTTGCCTCGATATGGATATACTCACATCTAATTGCGTGCTGCTTCTTATGTTTGCTGTTTCCAGTCTTGCGGACAATTTTTAAATGGGCATCCTGGGTCATATGTTTGGTGGCTGCATTGGCAGCGTCGCGGTCAACTAACTTGTTGTATGGTGGCGTGCGCTCGAGTAGTCGAGTGTGTGCGGGCGTATGCGAAGTTGTCTATTGTACCGTGTAACGAGACATGTCGCATCGACATAAGGTCGATCAATGACTAATGGTGCTAACTACAAAAGAGGCAAGTTACATCATAGTCCTTCGCATAGTGATATCCGTACTTCCAATCAGCTCAACACTCCTCCAGGACGGCTATCACGTCCATTTCAAACAAAACAGTAAACAAAAAAGAAGAGGAGCCAATCAAACATTGTGGATCTCCTCGAAACAAACGTGCCAATCAATTTACTTTCCGACGGCATTCCCGATGCCTTTTCCAGTTCCAATTCCGATACCATTCTTGCGACCATTTCCGAGCGTACCGAGGCCATTTCCGAGGCCATTCCTAATTCCAATCCCTAGTCCATTTCCGATCATTCCCATTGCAGCACACTGCTTCAAGAAGGCAGGCTTTGGCAGTGGCTTTGTGAAGCAGTCGGCGAGCATCTCAGTAGTCGGTACGTAGCTCAAGTCGATCTCTCCATCTCTAGCCATATCTGCAGCAACATAGTACTTGGTCGCAATGTGTGCAACTGCAGTTCCGTGGTAGATTCTGTTCTTGATGCTTGCGATCAGTGACTCTGAGTCGGAGAATACGTGACGGATCGTCGGGATGCCGAGCTTGTTCAAGAGATGCGAGATCTGTGTGAGTCTCATGCAGCCTACTCCAAAGGCATAGTATTCGGCATCGGTCGTGGACTGGGCAGTCGACTTCTGTTTTCTCGATCTCCAGTCGACCACTCCTCCGAAGGTGATGACAGGTCCACTTGTCGATTTATAGTCATCCGGGCATCCAGCATAGTCTGAATCGACATAACATCTAAGTGCACTTTCTCATTCCAGTGCTCCTCCGAGGCGCAGACGCCAGTCCTTCGTGCCGTTGAGGTACCGAAATACGCGCTTGAGAGCTACCATATGCTCATTGCTCGCGTCGTGATTGTACCGGGTGAGAACTCCGATGGGATATGCGATATCGGGCCAAGTGGCGGTCATTGCGTACATAAGGCTTCCGATCATCGATTGGTATATGGTCCGATTGCAGGCTTCTTCGTCGGGCTTCCTCTTGTGAAGCTTCATGGCCATTGGCGTGGCAACTGGTCTGGACTCGTCCATTCTGAACTTCGCCAAGATCGTCCGAATGTAGCTGTGCTGATGGATGTCGATTGTGTGATGCTCCCCATTGCGTTCGATGTTCATGCCGAGATAGAAGGAGACACTCCCGAGATTATGCATCCGGAACCTCTTCTTCATCTGGTCCTTGATCTGCCCAATCAAGCCCTTGTTGGCAATGATGAGGAGATCATCGACGTACAGAACGACTGCGGCAACGACTATGCCTTAATCCTTATCATGGAGCACAAATAGTCCTCCGTCGACATGTGATGCCACGAATCCAATCGAGATCACGAAGTCCTTAAAAGTGCCGTACCAAACGTGCAAAGACTGTTGTAGGCCATAATGAGACTTTCTCAAGCGGAGAACCATCTTCCGCGAAGTCTTTGTCAATCTCAGATTGTTGTATCGGCTCTTAGTTTGGACCAAACGAAAATATCCCTGCGGCGGGTGGATATAGATCTCTTCCTCCAAGTCAACTCCCAAGAAAGCCGTGCAGACGTCCATTTGATGGATCTCGAGATCGTACTTGGCGGCGATGGCGAGTGCCAGCCTAACGTTGCCCAAGCAAGCAGTCGGTGCATACGTAGCCTGGTAGTCGATGCCTTCGATCTGGTGATTTCCTCCACAGACTAGCCTGGCCTTGAACCGCTGCACATTGCCTGCTCCATCGCGCTTGATCATCCATACCCAGTGACTTGGCAAAGCCTTTCTCCCTTCTGGAAGCTCCACCAAAATCTCCAAAGACTTGATGCTGACCAATTGCATCTAACTCATCTTTCATCGCCGTATCCCATTTCTCGGCAAGCGGAGACTCGGTTGCTGCTTTGTAAGACTTTGGATCAATCGCATCCTTGTGATTGTCGGAGATCGCAGCTGCAGCGTAGATGGGAATCATATCCTCGAATTCCTCATCTTCGAGAGCCAATTGTGCAGACTCTGCCAATTTCCCAGCGCGGTTCCGGCGACTACCTTCGGCCGGCGGCTTCCATGCATCTCCAAGTGACGTCCGAAGGCCAGCCAATTCTCCTGACTTCTTTGTCTTTGGCTTTGGAGGATCCGGAGGTGAATCATCGTCCAATGGCTCCTCCGTTTGACGTTCGGAACTTTCATCTCTGGTTGGCTGCTTCTCGGTGGGTTTGGGATCCTCGATGATGTGTCTGTAGAAGTGCTCGTTCAAGATCGCGTTGTCTGCAGCATTCGGTGCTGTGTTCCGCTTCACTTCTCTGAATACCACATCTCGGGAGCGGTGAAGCGTCTTGGCCAATGGATCGTATACGAAGTACTGTGTAGTCGATATGCTGTACCCAACGAATATGCCGGGAGTGGCTCTGTAATCCAGCTTCTTTCGTTTCTCTTTCGGAACGTGGACGAAAGCCAAGCATCCGAACACACGGAGATGCTTCAATGATGGCTTCTTTCCCGATCCATGCCAGGCCTCGTACGGAGTCTAACCAACCACGGAGCGTGTCAGAGTGCGGTTCTTGAGATAGACCGCCACTGAGAGTGCAAACGCCCAGTACTTCTTCGAAAGTCCGGCATCGTCCAGCATGCATCGTACGCGCTCCATGATTGTGCAGTTCGCCCTTTCGACAACTCCATTGGACTGAGGAGTGTAGGGCGTAGTCGTTTCCTTTAGTATACCCTGTGATTTTAGGTATTCTGCGAATTTCTTGGAGGTGTACTCACCGCCTCCATCTGTACAAAATCGCTTCACTTGCTTGCCCGACTCCTTTTCTCTAAGAGCCTTCCATCCTGTGAATTTCTCAAGGGCTTCCGACATGTACTTCAATATGTACTCATCCGTATGCCTCGTGGCATCGTCGATGAAGAGCAGCATATATCGACCTCCTCCGATGGCTGTTTCCAGGGGACCGCATATGTCCGAGTGCACGAGCTGTAGAGGCTCAGTGGTGCGGGAGGTCGTGGCAGTAAAGGGCTTCCGAACTAACTTGCACTTGATGCAGCTCTCGCAATCGCACTTCCCGGACATCGTCGGAGCGTCGGTAATGACCTTCGGCAAGATCTCCAAAGCCTTGAGACCAACGTGTGCCAGGCGGCTGTGCCATAACATCCGCTTCTCTGCATCGTGCCGAGATGCATGCCCAGTCGTCTTCAGTGCCAGCAGGCAGCTGTCGTCGATATCGGTGTATTCGGTTGATTCTGGAGCTCGATCCAGAACGCGATCCAGAACGAATAGCCCATCGACCTGAGGTGTAGTGGCAATCAATTTGCCATAGCGATTGTAGAGGTTGAGACCGTAGTGATTCACCGGTTCGACTTTGACATCCTTGTCCATGATCTGGGACTGTGAGATGAGGTTGAACGACCCCGGCAAATGCACCACTTCTTGGAGTATGATCGTTTCTGTGTTTCCATCTGGCAGCTGGCAAGTCAACCTAACACTTCCATATTCAGATGCAAACGATGTGACCGCATTGTATCCCTTCACCTTCTTCATATTCGGAGGATATTCGGAGTAGGTGATCAACATTGATCCATGGCCCGAGATGTGAGTCGTCCATCCTCAATCGATAAACCAATCACTGGATGAAGCACTTGAGCTGGCCACCATCCAATAGTTCTCGATCGAAGTCGTGAGAGTCGAAGTAGTCCCAGTCGATACTTTTGCTGCAGTGTCCGCAGCCTTTGGAGGATTGCCGCGTTGCTTGCTCAAGCAGTTTTCGGTGGTGTGCCCTCGCCGCTGGCAATGAAAGCACTTCCGGAAATCCTTCTCTTTGTCTCCCTTATTATCTCTCTTATCATCTCTCTTATGCCCCTTGGACTTTTGCCGCCTCTACCGGCTTTATCGACATTACCACCACCTCTGCCACCCTTCTTTGCAAAGAGCAGAGCTTCTGGAGCGAGCCCATTGTCTCTCTTGATTGCAGCTTCCTTTTCGACGAGCTTGGTGACGATCTCATCGGGCGTGGTGGTCATTGTGGGGTTTTTGTCCATAATGAGCTCCAGGAAGACTTTCCACTCGTCGTTCCTTGGGATTCCGCGAAGGAGGTAGAAGATGTGGTCTTGCTCACTCATCCTGGTGATTGTCTTTGCAGAGTCCGTATCGGCATTAGTGTCAGTGGTCGTTGGTGTTGTCGGTCCTGCGCAGAGATTGTAATCCTTGACTGCCCGATCGATCCGCGATGCGTAATTGTTGATATCTCCGCAGTCCTGTACCTTGATGCTCCAAAGGTCTTCCCTAATCTCGAAGATGTTGAGCTTTAGCTTTGACTTGTAGGCTGATGCTAGCTTCTCCCAAAGCATCTTCGCATCCTCGACGACCGTGTATTCCGCTTGGATTCTCGGTTCCATGCCGAGTAGGATAGTCGATCTGGCAACACCATGGCGATTCATCCAGTCTTTGAAAGCGGCCTTCTCTGCAGCGGTCGCGTTTGCTGCTGGCTCTTCCGGCTTGTCGTCGTATCCTTTGATGATACCATACACTTGCTTCTGCTACAGAAGAAGGGCCATCTCGGTTGCCAATTGTGCATAGTTCGTGCCATTGAACTTGGTGATGGTGATGGTAGTCAAACTCATCCTGTAACGAGATGTTATATCGCAATTGTCAGCTATCGTAGTCTCTCAGACTGTACGGGTGACATCCAGCAGCCGCCGTCAGAAATACGGCGGAAATGCGGGGTAATCGCTTAGCTTGTGGAGACACTTCTCCGTGACGATGACCTCCACTCGACAAACGAAAATGGAAGTGTTGATCGTTGGTGCCCTTTTTAAACGCAAGGGCTCATAACCTGTCGTACGGTGGTGTGCGCTTGAGTAGTCGAGTATGTGCGGACGTATGCAAAGGTGTCTATTGTATCGTGTAACGAGACATGTCGCATTGACATAAGGTCGATCAATGACTAATGGTGCTAACTACAAAAGAGGCAAGTTACATCATAGTCCGTGGCATAGTGATATCCGTACTTCCAATCAGCTCAACATAACTTGTGCCTGCGCTCTTGTTGTGTGCCAAGGATGTTCGTAATTGATGTAACACCCACCAATCGGCCGGTATTCGATCTGCCCTCCCCTGGTGGAGGTGGTTGTGTATCCATGATGTGCTGATGTGGAATAGGAGAGAAAGATGATAACGAGAGGAAGTGGAAAGCCCTGAGGACTATATAGCCAGCTTCTTGCCAGAATGGAATAAGTAGCAGCCAACATGATCGTTATGCTCAAAATGAATCCTACTGAGTATGGCTGCAAGTTGCAGGGGTTTCCCACTGCCCTGCAATTTGCAAAAAGTCGGTCTGATGTTGTTTGTTTGGTAACAGGGATAAACTGCGGTGTAGGACCGCCGGAATCACCTAATCGCTAGATATTAATAGGATGTCATTCGAGGGAAAGGATGTCTGCTGATGGTTGTCTGAAATGATCACCAGGATATTACATTAAAATGACGCTAACAATCATGTCATATTGTACGGTTAGCGTCACTATTCCTGATTTATTGACAGTCAAGAGGGAGATTTTGCTTTGTTCAAGATGAGTAAACGTACCAACCTTGACGTAAAAGATTCAGCTTGCCTCTATATTGTCCATAACTTTCAACATCCAACATCTCGCCCAACAACAAAGTCCACGCAAACTACAATGGTCAATGCTCCGAAAAAGAACTTTTCGCCACTTCCGGTGGGCAGATACGGCAAATCGACAAAGCTGTCAACCCAATGACGTCATCATGTGAATGAAGGTAAGAGCGGCTTGGAAGCAGTGAGAGTCCAAGCACTTGGGGCATTGCGCACCGTGAGATCGAAAAAGAAGCTTGCGGCGGAGAAACGACGATAAACGCATCTCTTAAGCAATGAAGAGAAAGAGTAATGGATTGAGGATTATGTTGAGAGAGAGACCGCTGGGGCAAGAAAGCGAGTGGAAGACGCAGAGGCAGCGGTTTAGCAAGAGCAGGACGATATGACGCATGCTGAAATTGCACGATTGACGTTCTGAGAGCCCGAAAAGATGTTTGAGGAGATGCTGGTTGGTATCGGAGACAGTCTGGGTGATCTTGTAAGTTCCGACGATGGGGATGATGGGGAAGAGGAGGATGATGAAGAGACTTAGCAGGGTAAGCTGAGCGAAGATGACGAACCCGGCTGGGTGATGTGCACACTCACCAAAACGGTACAGCAGCGCATGGAGAGGTTTCGGCAGAACCAGATGCAGCTCGACGAATTGACTCAGCCGGGATGGGAGGATGCAGCCGACTACTTCCGTGAATGAGATACGAAGTACGGCACATTCGAATTGAGAGTTCCAGCAGTTGTTCAGCCCCAAACGAATGATGACGCTCCGGCACCTCCACCGACAACATTTGGAGACCTTATGGAGAGTCTTGCCATTGTCCCCGGAATATCGTATAGGCCGCAAGGGAGTTCTCGACCAGGAAGTAGCCATATCAGGCTAGGTTCGGTGAAGCCACAGTCAAAATCGGGCATACATTGCGGTGAGCCAGCTGCAGATCCCGATTCGTCAAAGTTGCTGAAAGCGAAGCCAGTTCAACCAGTAAGCTCTGTTGAACTAGTAAGCTTTTACTCCTGCATATAGCCTCCAGCTAATTACCATATAGATATCGGATTCTGACGAAGAGATGGAGACGGCTCCTGCATCTGCGGAAGAATAGATATGCAAACTGTAATTTTTGACGTCCGATCACGGTGAAAAGCAAGTTGTTTACCAATTTCGCTACGTGTCAGCTTTTTCTTGATTTCAGTGACCAAATTGTGAGATATGATAATTTGTCTGTACATGTGCAAGGGTCGAACACACCATGCGAAAGTTCTAAAATCCAAATCTCAATTTAAGACGGCCAAAATGTACGGTTTCTTTCTGCAAGTGACTGTTAAGTGACAAAGCGAAAGCAATATTAGTGACGAAATGTGCAAACAAAATTTAAGTGAATGATGTCATACGTGTCATAGAAAGAGCGGTCAGTGCACATGACAAATCGATCTGAACGACAACCGTCATGCTAAATTCATCCATGTATTCAACTGCATAACTCTCTGCACAGACCTGGTGCATATGGTTGAGATATTTGAAATTGCTTGTGGTATATCATGGAAATCGAGGAGAAGGAGCTGGATAAGGAATGGTGAGGAAGTCGAGCTATAATTAGCAAAAACTAGTGAAATGATCTACAGGCCGTCAATTGCCGGCCGAAAGCGCAGGAATGTGATCGGGCCACGTCATTTCTCACTCAGATAGTGTAGATAGCAGTTGATCAGAAATTGAAAGGCAACAAAACTCCTGGATGCAAATGATAATACACACAAATGCAATATTGGAGGTCAATAATGAGTATATGATTCATTGTATACAATTATTCAGTGTAGAAAGGCTGTTTTGATGTGATTAATGTGAGCGTCAACAGAGTGTGAATGATTTTGAGTCTTACACATTCAGCAATCAATAGGCTGCATTATCACATCCTTCCAAAGCGGATGTATAGGTCGGCATGATTGCGAAAAAGGTCAATGACACCCTTATTGCCACATCCTAAAAATGAGCCTCAACAGAGCGTCAATGATTTTTGGCATTGCATCATGAAACATCCAGTAGGCTGTGCGGTTACAGTACATCATAATCAAACTATCGGCAGCCTTTCAATGGAACAATGGTGGTGGCATCATTTCAGTATGTCCTAAAAATGAGCGTGTACAGAGCATCAACGACTTTTGGCCTTGCATCTTGCAAAATGCATGAGCTGTGCGGCGATGTTACCCCATAATCGCGCTATCGGCCGCCTTTCTAGGCAAAACCTCTTGCAATGACATTGCTACTATGTCCTAAAAATGAACGTCAACGGAGCATCAACAACTTTTGGCCTTGTATCAGGGAAAATCCTATGGGTCTGCGGCGACATTGAGGTATAATCAGCTTATCAGTTGCCTTTCTAGGCAAAAACGATTGCTACGACGTTGCAACTATGTCCTAAAAATGAGCGTCAACAGAGCGTCAACGACTTTGGCCTTGTATAATGGAAAATCCTGGGGCTGTGCGGCAACATTAAGCCATAATCTGATTATCGGCTGCCTTTCTAGGCAAAAATGGTTGCTACAACATCGCAACTGTGTCCTAAAAATAAGCGTCAATGGAGCATCAATGACTTTTGGCCATGCATTTTGGAAAATCCGAGGGCAGTGCGGCAACATTAACATATTATCGAAATATCGGCCATTGTTCTAGGCAAAAATGCTTTCGACAACATCGTCACTATGCCATAAAAATGAGCGTCAATGGAGCGTCAACGAATTTAGGACTTCCATCTTGGAAAATCAAGGGGCTATACGACCACAATAATCTATAATCGTACTATTAGCCGCCTTTCTAGGCAAATATGCTTACGACAAGATTGTAACCATGTCCAAAATGAGCATCAACAGAGTGTCCACGATTTGTGCGCTGGCGTGTTGGATAATCTAACTGGAATGGAACGCAGATAAATCATAATGAACCTATCCGCATCCCTTTGCTGGCAAAAATGCAAGTGACGCTATCACGTCCGCCTCCTACAAATCAGTGCCCACCGTGCGTCAAGGCTCCGAACGCTACACAGCAATTAACTGCGTTATGCCGTCCCTAAATGGAGTTTCACGTGGTCCATCGTTGCAATCTCTCCTTGTATTCAACTTCAGAAATATGCATGCAATGTCTTACTGATCTGATTATCTTCCTTGCAGCTGTAGAGTCAATATTTAATAACCTGCAGTCTGCTTTACTGTATGGTTATTTTCGGCAGTGTCTCGAGTCGGAATGCCCAGCATCCTAATTTCTACCGCCATGTTGGATACAGAATCTTTGAACACCTCATTGCTCGAGGTTATGATCTCTTCCAAAAACGAACGTGTCTTTATTCACGATTGGAGCCACCGTACATTACAAATCATCTTTGATGCTTGCTGGGCTTCAATGAATGAAGGCTCGAAGCGGCCTATTACTTGGAAACATTCTAGACATGTGCCGTCATGGCGATTCTATTTACACTGTGGAATTGAGGAGACTGGCAGCCCCGGCATTCTATGTATCGTGTGTCATCAAGTTCTTCACCATCCATCAGAAAATGGTACCAGCTCGATGGGGAAACACTTGCTGGCAAAAGCTCACATCTTAAAGTTAAACGAATTAACAGAGTCAGAGGTTACTGAATTGACTACTTCGACGGTAGATGAAACAGCTTTGGCCATCCTGAAGAGGCAAGGAAGTCGAGGAATCACAATAGTAAGTTTGTAGAGGAAAATCAGATTTGATATCCAGTTGAATTCATATTGATCGAAATGACAGACAAAACGTTCAAAACTGGCAGCTTACGACTTTGAAACTTCCGAATTTCACCAAGACACGTGGAATCGCTACGTCATGTTAGGATTCGTTTCGGCACACAGTCCAAGAGGGACTATATCAAATCTTGAGCTACGACAGTCATATAAGGCATTACGCGACAACCTAGTCCTACCATCCGCTATGACCCTGAGTAACATTTGCCGGAGAGAATATGCACTGACTGTGGATGCAATTATGAAGCAATTGCCGTTACGAAATAGAGTTAGTTTAGCGTTGGACGGGTGCACTTCACCAAACAAACTGGACATAACGTTGGTCATTGCATACTATATGGAACAAAATTGGGCATTGCATGAAGTTCAACTTGCTTTTGATGAGGTTGATCGTCTGTTCTGTTCCTGTTTCGAAAGCTAATTAACGATGATAGGTCAAGGGCCAACATACTGGAGCAAGGCTAGTCATACATTTGAAGGCTGTGTTTGATCGTTTTGAGCTTACCGACGGCCATTTGCTTGGAATTACCACTGACAATGCTTCCTCAAACTACTCAATGACATGCGAGCTGCAATCAACACTTGAGGCCTCTGGAATCGAGCGGCTGGCATTGAGGAACCACATACCTTGCATGGCGCACGTCATACAGCTGGCTTTAGGTGCATTCATGAGCAGTCTCGGTGTAAAAGGCCGTACCAAGTCATGGGAAGCCCATGAGCGCGATCAGCAATTTGGGGAGAATGAAAGCATAGATATTGCAAAGAGTCAAAGACTTCGAAAAGAGGGCAATGCTAGGATCAACAAGGTGTCGGCCATGAGATCAGGTTTAGCAAAGATAATTGAGAAAGTACATATTTCATAATATTTTGAAATTCCTGAAACTGACCTTCATATAGCAGAGAATGCTTGCTGTATTAATTAGGCTGACACCTGGTCGCCGAAACGAGTTCATTGACTGTCAAAAGGCCAAAGTCCATATTGCAGTGATTCCGATTATGGATGTGAAGACAGATTGGAACTCTACGCTGTAGATGCTCGAACACGCCAACCGATTACGGGAATTCACACACAAGTGGCTTTAAAACCCAAAATACGTTGAATACCGGCCACTATTTACAACTCAGGATGAATGGATGATTGTCAAGTATGTCATGTAAGAGTTGAGGCCATTTCGATATTGGACCCTCTGGATGTCGAAGAGGCATATAGTCACATTGCATCACGTTATCACAGTGTACAATGACGTGTCCGATCACATGGATGGCGTGATGTGAGCTTTGGCCAAGAAGAAGACTCCATGGAAGGAAGACTTGTTCCTCGCTCTGAAGTTAGCTCGACAGAAACTTTCCAAATACTACTCTGAAGTGACTGCAAAGATGGGCATGCTTCTGATTCCCGCCCACATACACGATTCTTTCCAGAAGTTGTGATCGTTTAGGATATGGGACAAGGGAATAGATATTAATCCTTAGGACGAGACATCCTACACTACACAATACCACGAGGCCTTTCTGAAGTATGTGGTAATGAATACTGTGCCAAACATCGACGTGTGCTGGTCGATGAACTCGAATCGGTAACGAGCAGCAATCTCGTCCCCTCTGTAACGGCTTCAGGGTCCTATCAATCATCCTTTGATCCATATGATTTGTTCAGCGATGATGAGGAATACTTAACACCTAACAATGTGGCTGAGATGACATCCGGACGAAGCGATCACGCAGTCCGCTTATTGACCACCAACAGGCTCTATTTGAATTCGCCACCTGAAGCACCGAAGAACTGCGGACAAATTAATCCAAATCTCAATGATTACGACTCCGACCCAATGGGGATTAGCAGTACATCTTGGTTGCCGGACATGACCGATTGGTGGCGCCAACAGGACGAAACCCACTCAAAGTACACCAATCTCTCCAAGGTGGCGCGCAACATACTCTCCATCATACCACATGGTGTCGGAGTGGAGGCCAGTTTTTCCCTTGGCCAAGATGTTATTGGCTGGAGGCAGTCAAAAACCACAGGCCAGACCCTTCGCGAGAAAGTCGTTGTCAGGCTGTTCGCTCGAGCCAATAATGGGATTTTGGGAGGCACTGACCCAGAATTGGATACTACAAACACAGAAAACGACTCGGAAATGAAGAAACAGGCGGAGGAAAGGAAATTGCACAAAATGGCCAAGGTTCACAACTTTTTGGAGATGTGGCAGGGTAGCCAAAACCTACGTGCTACCCAGAAGGAATCTCGCGCTCAGAATAAGCAGATTGCCGCCGTAGGATACATTTCGGACACGGAAGAGATCTTCAAAGCATCCTGATCACTCTTCCAACATGATGGTGCGGCTGCATTTGAATTGGCACAAAGATCACCTTCGCCACCAGCTTTGTCTGCAAAGGACCTTCCTGGAGAACAAACTCAAATCTTAAATGACCGCCGAATCGGGACAATCAACCGTCATCTAGTCGAAAGCGAGGTGGATAGCGCACCTGAAAGCATTTCGGACACTGATGATTGGCTAAACTGGAATGGCGACTTGGATAATCTAAATGACGGCGAAAAGGATTGCGAAGCGGACGATGAATCTGATACAGAGCCGAACACTGGCATTGAGGATCCGGAATGCCCAGAGCAGCAGGATGTGAGCGCCGCGCCAAATGTGCCCAGATTGGTTCTGCCCACACTGAAGTTAAAGAGACAGGCTGAAAAGGTGTTCGTGACGGTAAATGCAGTAGAAATGCGGAGATATAAAGGAGGGAAGAAAAAGTAGGACAGAATGAGTCAATGGTTCACCAGCTTTATGTAGCTTGACTGAGAGTTTCAGTTAGAGATATATTATGGGCGAATGGTAAGAAGTAGGATGTGAATATCGGTTCATAAACAGATGTATGGCCGGCGCAATGAATCTTTTGGCATGATACATCATTTTTAGTCGTGTGAGAGTGAACAGTGCGAGATTATTATGCCGCTCGGCTTTGCCACAGGGCCGAGTCTCAATCATGTAGAAAGACAACCGATGAAGTCAAAGCAGGATGACAACAATTCTGGAATGCAGTTTATGTTGAATGGACAATACATTGAAATGAGGGTCAACGGAGTATCAACGATTTGTGGTCTTGTAAGTACGGTATTTCACCAGTGACTTGGTCATTTTTATGCATAACGGACGTGTTGACAGCTTTTATTGGGAAATGAGATAGCAACACAGTCACCGCCCCATTCTTAGCATGAGCATCAACGGAGCGTCAACGATTTTTGGCTTTGCATCTTGGGTAGGTTATGTTCCGATTGGTTGCAGACATCCATTTATGAGATATTGGCAGCCTTTACTGGCAAAAACAACAGCGACATGCTCCCTGCGGCATCCTGAAAATGAGTGTCAATGGAGCATCAACAGTTTTAGGACTTGCAAATTTCATAATCAAGGCATTGCGCGGATCTTCGCGTGCATAACTGTATTATTGACTGCCTTGCTAGGCAAAAATAGTATTTATGGAAGGTGAAATACAGATACAAAATTAATCGATATTGCAAACTGCTCAACAAGCAAAAGCACATTATTGGTTGCTGAAAATGCGCTTCTGATAAGATACTATTAACACACTGCAAATACAAGAGCCTCATATGAATCTATAGATGGACCCGCTGGGCGACCCGCTTACAACCCGCCCATTTCAGATGGGTTGGGAGTTTACCATGGAACCGTACCCGAGTGGGCACTTCGGGTTTATTGACGACCCGGACCACCAATTTGGCAACAGTTCGGTTTGGACCTGGACCCGGACCCGAAGTGACGGTCCGGAACCGTTCCTAACACTATGGCCGGCAGCCCAGCTGCCAAGACAGAGCCTGTTGATTGGCTGCCCAGCCACCAACAAAAAGCCTGCAGATCAGCCCCCTGGCTACCAAGAAAAAGCCTGCAGATTGGCGGCCCGGCCGCCATGAAATTATCTGCAGGCCCGGCCCTGATTCAAAAGCCGCCATTAAGGGTGGTCCAGCCTGGCCGCTTAGGAACGCTAAGCAATTTTGGTGAAATCACCATTTATAGTATGATCGTTGTCTTGATTGGCAGAATCGATGGTGGCATTTGCTTGCTGCTTATTATTGTTGTTACAGCAGTATAACTAACTTACCTCAGTGAGATATATTGTAGTAACTGGAAGCCTCCAGGAGTATCTTAGAGGATGTGGAGTGTAAACTGAGAGGGGTCAACTTTGGGAGAGTATGAGACCCTAGAAAGTCATTTGGGCCAACCTTCGGCGAAACTAGGATCCTTGATGAGCAGCTCATTAGTAACTGGGATTTATGATAACTGGTACAGCAGTACCACAAGAGTATAAGTGAGAAGTTTGGGAATATCTGAGAGCACTGGAGTGAACTTTGGGTGCACCTGGAAGTGCCACCAAACCAATGTGGAAATCACAAAAACAGTCCGAGTGAAGCCTGGGTTGTTATACATTGTCATTTAGAGAACTGCAGGCGATATCTGAAACTCTCTAGATGTCCACCAGTACTCAATTTCCCTCCACATGCAATATAATGCATGGATTATTGTTCATTATCCCTTCTCAATTATACTGGCTATCATGATCTTCAACATTGTATTAAGTGCTTTGCTACATTGAGAAAGCAAGGAAAAAGTAATGAGATTAAAACATCCACTCAGGTACACTGAAATAATAACCCGACTACGAAGTCAATTGATATCAATCAATTATGGGGTTGATGTCATCCACTACTTTTCCCACCTCATCAGGGCCAACAAATTCAGGAACACACAATTCGTACATGGTGCAAAGAAGCTGGAGGTGCTTCTGTTATTTGCTTATCATTTGAACTGGGTGAGTGGCTGAAATTGAATTCCAATGTTGTTAGGCTTGATTTGTAATATTGAACAAAAGTGAAATGAGATGTTAGCTAGCTGCTAATCTATATAGGGGTTTGAAAGGCAATATGATATATTCCGATGGAACACGAGACCAGCTATCAGGAAATAATGAGCACCAGATGAGAAGTGCTGTGGGGAAAAGAGGAGTGCACAAAAGGTGTTGAAGGAGCACAGAATGAAGAAGAAGAGCGTCAAATCAATGCTGCAGAGTAACAACAGGGATTGAGGAGTGCTTAAGCTACCGGAGGTGTGTAGAAAGGGGGGATCTGGGGTGCAGAATGAAAAAGAGGTGTGCCAACTCATGCAGAGGAGCACCGATGTGCATTGGAAAGTGCTCTCTCTGTGGAGGTGTGCCAACCATGGGGAGGGAGGATATGCAGTGCCAAATGCAATATAGAAGCAACACACTAGGAAAAATGACCTTATGCGACGCTTAACTAATCGAGTTGCTGTTTTTCAGATGGTATTTCATAGCATATATGACGAGTGGCACTATGACTGTCATCGGGACCTACATGTTGACCAGATTACTATCATTTTCATGCAACTTTGTGAGCTGGATACTATACATCACTGCATACAACAAACTTGAAAGTAAGCTGCCAGCTGTACTTCATTGCATGCTCCCAAGTCCACTTCTGATTGCACTCATTTGCACACTCACAGCCTGCTAGACTGTACGCTCCCAAATGCTCTCGATGGCGCACTCCCAGCCTGCTTGACTTACGATCTATAGTAACCTCTCAAGACTGTCCAAAGTACACTCCAGGGCAGGCTCAGAAGGATGCTCCCATGTGCTCTCGTTCGCACACGTCCCAACCTTGTTGATGTACACACTGTGGTGAGATCTCCAGATGCTCCCAAGTCATCAGCAAAATGAAGAATGGTTTGGAAGTTATAACTCAATGACTCAGCTTGTCTGAACAGCCACATAGATTCTTCCAGAAGCTCCCAGAAGCTCTGGACAGGCTGAATGCACAATCATGTACACTTCAGGTATGCTGTGAGTACGTTCAGGTGCTCCTCTATGCTTCTGAAGTAGCGGAATAGGATACAAGAATATTATAAAGTGTATGAAATCGTCCTCAGTATGCTATAAAATCATGCCTTTAAGTTGGGAAAATTGTGGAGCTGCTGGGACTATGACACTTGTCTCCAAGATGATTCCAGTGCACCTCGAGTCAGACTCACTGGCAGTGATAATATTTAATGTCTATATCGAATAGTAAAATTTGATAAACTATCTCACCACTATACACCTGAATCAGGCATTCTAATCTAATTAATATACAGTCCAGTAGGTATCTAAATCAACATGACTATTTACAAGCCATATGCTATCGATGCCGCCCTAGGCAGCATTCTCCCGCACCCAATGCGCTGGTCTAACTATTCCTCCAACCGGTACAATATGAATCGTATTCATTTGTTTCACAACCCAGATCAACCTGTCAACACAATCAGCCCAACCATGAAGATTCTTGTACTTTGTTGGGATCACCACCGCGTATTCCTGAGCTTGAGGACATAATACCCATTGTTGAGTACTCGTGCACCTCTTAGAAAGGGTCAATAATGATTTCCTGGCTGGCAGGCACACCTGAAATTGGAGGATCTGATTTGGTGGAGTCCAGCGGAATTATACTACAGGAAAAGAATGAATTCGTTCTTGGAAGCTGGTATCGAGGTGATTCTCTTCACTTTGCGTATACTGGACCCAGATGGTATGAGCTTCAGGCATGATTGCTTGATTGCCATTGGTATATTCTACCTTGCAATCAAGTCCCAGACGCTCAACAGAAGTAGGGTTGTGAAATGGTTGACAGTAATACAACAGCCCATTCAGGTGTTTAGTAAACATACTGTGACGGAGTAAATCCTGATCATATCTGAGTACGAGTTCACAAACTTCGTGTCCGCAGTCCTGTTCAATTTGCACCCCAAATAGCTGTCCAAAGTCGGGAGTTCCGAATTCTCCTGATGCATCTCTGAGTGTGCTTGATTTGTTACTTCTGCACACTCCACGGACATGCGTTTCTCTCAAATGATATGCCTGCTGTGCTACAGGGCAAATGATGGGCTTATGCTGAATTGTTTCGAGATGTAACAGATGGGCTCTGAGTGTACTTCGCGGTTTATCGGTAGCGGACAGTAGTTTGAATATTCTGGCAGAGTCGATATCCTACCAGCCTTGGAGTGCAAGATATGACAGTGTCTCCTCCATATAGTCAAGGCCAGTACACCAGTCATTGTTCTTGAGCATCCGTCGAATGAAATTGACTTCGTTGCTAGATCGAAGTGCCTCTTTCACATTGGTGATATGTAGCCTTTCAGATATATCACTGGTAAAGTCGTCACCGGAACCCATTCACCTAATTGACTCTGATATATGGCTCACAAGATGCATTGTTGGATATTCGAAATGTATTACGCACTATTCAATGGTTTTCCGCGGCGCCTGGATGCCGATTGTCTCCCACCAAGATTCAAACTCAATCAAGCGGATTGAGAATTCCTTCTTGAATCACTTTTGTTCATTTGAGGTGATGCAATAAATCACTCATTCCAGCTGGTTAGCGACCCTCTCCGTATCAGCCAAGCTCCAGGTCCTGGCCGCTGACTCAGAATCTGATAGGCAGATCTGAAGTTGTAGTGACTTGTCGTCAGTCATGTTTGCCACCCCATAAGGCTTGTCTTTGGCGAGAGTCTTCATTATGGCAAGTTCTTTGGCAAATTTGCTTCTGGGACCAGTTGCCCTAGTCGCGACTTCCTGCAATAGTTGTCACTCATGACGTTGGAATACTTTATCGAAAAGCTTGCCTCTAGCAGGTGTTACCTGATGGATTTCATGCTCGAATTGCTCAATTGCCTTCTGATGATCAGCATCTGACCAAGTGGTTGCCGCTTGTCAGGCACTGTTCAGGCGCACCTCAAATTGCCTATGTTTTGTTGTGGAAACCTTTTCAGCCCCATACACAAGGGCATCCATTGCGGCATGAATTTTGTAAATGATTTGTTCACATAACTGATGCGATTCCCTTGCCAACAGATCATCCACTTTGGCCATCCCAGACTTCAACATTTTCTGTTCTCGAAAAATACCTTTCCTCTGGTAATGTCTCTTCAGTGCATCGTCTAGTGCTTTGAGGGATTGATCTGAGTGATTTTGTTGGCTAACAAGTGATGAGAATTCACATAATGCCCACATTGCTCTCAGTACCATTTCATCAGAGGCGTTTTCCGCAGCAGTTTCCCCAGCATTGTGGGAGCAGTCAAGAATTGGAGCACGATTCACTGACAGTGTTCTGATGATTCCACAGAGCTCTATACCTTGCCAGGTGCCCCTTTCCAATGAATTGAATGATTTAGCAAAGTGCTGGAGGCCAGGATATTGTGGCACCGATGTGAATCGATTGTCAAATTGGTCCTTGACATTTCTAGCTTTCAGGTATTTGAGCAGCCAGTGCAATAAGTCTTTAACTAAACCCAGGAGCAGCTGATGTAATTCATCAGGCTGCGAAAGGTGATAGACATTGCAGAGAGGGTATTGCCAGAACTGGTTGCGGACTAGGTGGACACCTAAAGTGTAAAAAGCACCAAGATCATTGCCCTCCACCAGCTCTGAGTAAATATGCCAGTCTCTTGAGTTATCAAGTGGTCGAAAAGATGAATGCCCCATGGGCACACCTTTAGGAATTTCACACATTGGGCATGAGCCATATGAGACTTGAGCAACCATGACTCGTTTCGGATAATCCCTGACCCAGGCAGCCAAAACAGTGTAACATTGTCGCTGGAATCCATCTGCACAATCCCATTTCAAGTCAGGGCCAGTGATGGCAAGATGCCTACATTGGGACAGCACAGTACCAACCGCGGAATGCCATGCTTCGTCAATGCTTTTGCCACCTTTTCGGGGACAGGGAATCAGGCTGACAGGAATCCAGGTGCGCGTTTTAGGTATGCGGCTGATATCATTTCGAATATCACCAATTGTGTGATACAGAGGTTAGCCATGTTCGTTGTCCAAAAAATTGGTCAACTGAGTTTTGTTGGATGCACATATGACTGGCACAACCATCGCTCTGGTAGGAAGATGATTCTGTGTATCACACCACCAATCGCCCGTGATCCTGTTGCGGTACGTTCGACGACCCTCAGAGTCAGTGAGGCGCACCAGTCCAAAATCAAAGTGAGCCTGAAATGGCAGATATACCTAAAGGAACTGGATATATCGGAAATTATGCCTCCAGTATAATGATCCGAGGATATTTGAGTCATCTTCTATGCAACTATCATTACCGAGCCCGAAATCGAGTTCTGTGAGGAGTTTTTGTGTGGCATCTGCCAATTGGAATCATTCGTGTTTGAAGATGTCCAGTCCACGCCTGAGATGTTGATCAATTCAGGTTTTTGTTTGGTGGCAAAACAACTGAGCACGCTGAAAGTCGTGTGCGGACCAAGCAGGATGCCATAGATTCCATTGTTCTGAGTACTCTTGATACTTGTTGTACAATCCTGTTTCATTGCCAGACCCTTTCCCCCCCGTGTTTTCCAATCCAACTACCTGCCTATGAGCCTTTATCTTGGTTGGATCAGGGGTACAAGTGAGATAACACTGTTGAGGGTGTATGGATTCTTTGTTGGGAGTATCCTCAGGTGGTGGTGGTGCACCCCGTATGTTGTGTATGAGTAGATCATTAATTGACAGCTTGTTGATGGCCATTCAGGTGCACTTACTGTAGTCAAACCATCATGGCTCAGGGTGTTTCTAGCTGGTGAGTGGTAGAATCCCGTTGGGCAATAGTCCTTCATTCATCAATATTGGGTGATACTGTTGATAGTGAGGTTCCAGTCGGTTTTCATTGCATGATATCTTGTCACAGATAACCTCTTTACCCTGTTTCTGGCGAGTGTTGACCACAGTTGAGAAACACTCAGTGTTCTGACAAATCTGAATGATGCTTTAGGGTGTATGGTATGTTGCTGGATTTGGGCGTCAGGGATATTTGTTTGAAAGTGAGCTGACTCAGGTTAGCATATAACTTTCAAAGCTGCATTACACCCCACCAAATATAGAGAAGGGGTAAAATAAAGTCACCTCACAATCAGATTTCTTTACAAACTAGGATAATATCTACTGAAAATCATTGGCAGAGAAAGTTTCTTTCCTCATTACTGCGATCAACATGCAGTACTTTTGCTCAGGTGCGACTACGATTGGCCTTATCATACACTACGTCGTGTTGGCATTTTGCAGATTATGTCTATGCTCGAACATCAAGCAGCGGATAACATCAGCTCAATACAATCAATAAGTAGGATTACTAGCTGGCTGTAGGCCCGCTCAAAGATTATCGACAACTGATAGGGTGGTAGAATATCTTCGTCATTATCGATCCTTGACCAGTAGGTGGATCCTGAGGAACAATGAAGTTTGCATAAGGAGCTCAACAGGAAGCAATCCCTGTTGCTGCTCGACTAACAGGCCTCATATTGAATAAAGTAGTAGGTTGGACACATACCTTTTGAGTGTAAAATGCATAGTCATGCTAACCTTCCAACCAGATATAGTTCTTGTTGATTTCCTGGAGATAACATGTCCCATCCCTTCTATGATCATTAGAGTCACGTACCGAACAAAGGTGAGCTTCTATACATGTTTCCAGTATACAGATTCCAGCATATCACAATAAAAGGCAAGATGTGTGAGGTTATGATGTCTTTTTCTCAGCCGGGTTTCATGGATCAACGATGCAGTGGAACACCACAGTGTGTGACAAATAAGATCGATATACAAGGTCTTCATTCTGCCATTCGTCACTGCTACCTTCAATATTTTCAACTATTCTCAGCTTTAATCGAAATCACCAATGGAGTTGATATTTTTTCACCACCATCTGTCGTTCACATATGCTGTCAACCAACGGATCTCCACCGAAGACTACCAATTGGGCTGCAACCAGTGGGCTGTTTGGCTTACAACAACGCCCAGAGGGCAATATCGGAGCATAAGATAATAATCCTGGGAATAGGCCAAGCAAAGACTCACAATTCAGTCAACTCCCGTCTTCAATTTCATCCACCACTGGGGTATAGTTTCCTGCCATCACAGCCACTATTTCCAGGCGCTCCCCAGTTCTACCACCCTGCCCAATGAAACATGACACTAAGCTTGCAACCAAGCTCTGCTGGTGCAACCCAAGGATATCCAAGTTATGGGCCATCATGGCAAGGATATGACTTCCCCCAAGGGGGTTATGGTGGACCTCAAAAGTACCCCCCTGAGCAATTCACAGAATAGGGGTCGTCGTCACCAGGCGCACCTCGAGTGCCAACAGCACCGGCTGGAATCATTCCAGTCATTCGGCCGACATCTTTCTACCCAACTCCACAGTGACAAATTCCCAGTGCACCTGGGAGACCTCCCAGTAGCCTCTGAACATAATGATTTCAGCCGGCTGCAGAACCACGCATGACAGATGTTGCATTGATTGTGGAATTGCCACCATTGCCAGGGATTACTTACGACGAATTCGATGCAGATGCTGAATGCAATGATTCATTGGACTTGGGCGGGGCCGGAGACAAAGCCCCACTGAACTCGAAGCAAATGGAATTCTCCTTGAAGCAATTTACCAAATGGATGGGGCAGGCAAACTTTAGGACATTCAATGAGTGGAAGAAAGTATGGGTGGCTGGGGTTCTCAAAAAGAAGCATGCGGCCATTATCCCGGTACAGAACCTGGTGAGACAGTTGCAAGATGGTCCCGTGCATTAGGAGATGGCGGTTGGCAATTTGTTGGAGACTTTCGAGACCTGGCTGCTTTTGGAAAATTTCAATAACGCAGAATGGATTCAGTGACAGTGGGTTGAGATGTTTTCGAAGAAATGGGCTAGTGAGGTTCTGAAGGCGATGATGAAGGGAAGGCCAAGCAACAAGCAACCAGTGACGGATTTGGGAGAGTGCACAGGGAATAAAATGAGATGTAATGCCCCAGAGTTGCTAAATACAACTTTCATGGTTGTAATTTGTCCAATGCCTAATGGCAACAATGACCAGACTTCCAGCAATCAACTCCAAGCTTAGTATACAGATGTGAGGCACTCGGAGGAGCAGATTGATTTTATCGAAACACATTGTTGCCCGATAGAACCAGACTCTCTGCCTGTGATATACAAATGCAATTTGACGCAGGAAGAATTGGACGAAGAGAATATTGGATTTTAGGCACCCAGGAAAACGATGAATGACCCTCTATATGGATTGATGTCATACAGCAGTTCCCATTCAAATATCTTCAAGTTGAAACTGGGACACAATGTGAAACAATTTTTGGTAGCAATGGAGGCAGTAACAGGGAAGGATATTGCGGAGCACATAATGAGACTGGCCAAGGTAATCCCTGCTAGCGATGTTACGGTTACTCATACCCCCTGCAAATCAGTATACTCACACTTCTGAGGTATCTGATGAGAATGGATGAATGGTGAATCAGGAGGCAGGTGGGAAAGAGATTGATAGTATTAATGTATATTCTAATTGAGTGAATAGAATTGTTTATGTTCTACATATTATTGGGTCCAAATGCTTGTCGGTAAAATACGTAACATCACAATCAATATCAGGAGTGCCAGAGTATGAGCCCATCTTCCCAACATACTTCGGAGCAACTGAAAGAGATCATTGTGCAGGAAAAGAAGATTGACCAAGGTTAGTGTTAGCAACGGATCCGGGTAACCCGCCAGCGATCCGGGTTTTGACCGGCGGTTTGGTTTGGTTTGGTTTGGTTTGGTTCCAGACCCGACCAAAAACCCGACCTGCTGTTGTCTTGGCGGGTTGTCACCCAGCCCGGACATAGAACCACAGGTATTTGGCCGGATTGGAACCCGTCCACTGTTCCGAATTTATGGTTCTTGCAGCTTTCACTCCAATTAAGTATGTGAGTTCTGATCATACTGTGACATGATCAGTATGTAGATTGTGCAGAATTACGAGCTCTTTCACCTCCAGCATTCAGGTTTGCGATCCGACTAATATTCGTTGAGTGGCTGTGAAAAAAGGGGCAAATCTAGGCGAAATCCGCGGGTTTTCGATCGCGACTCGACGAATATTGGTCGGATCGCATATCTGAATGCGGGAGGTGAAAGAGCTCTGAAAACTGCACAATCTATGTACTGATCATGTCACAATACAATCAGAACTCAAATACTTAATTGGAGCCAAAGTTGTGTGGTTGAAATGCCGGGTTTTTGGTGGTAAAACCGGCCCAATTGCAACGGTCTGGGTTTTCGTGTGGTAAAAACCTTTGCAACGGTTCAGTTCGGTTCCCAACCCTAACCCCGAACCGTTCTAGCGGATTGGGACCGTTGCTACCACTAACCAAGGTGCAAGAGAGGTTCAGGAGCAAGTGGATGGTGAGGACGTTCTCAATCCAGATAATACCAGCTCAGTATTGAGCACTGTTCTCAACACAATCAACAACGAATTTGAACATGAGTGTCTTGATGTGGCATTCTGGCTGCTGAATGTCCATTGTATTCGCTAATTTAGAGATGACTGTGTTCCAGGCCACACGTATTCAATTTTACGCCTGCCTGCAATTAAGTTTCTGGCAAACCAGGTTTGGGCCATCTGGTTCATTGTGAGGAGATGGGTTTGGGATGCTGATATGCCAGGAGCACTGGTGGCGGATGAAATGGGTCTTGGAAAGACATTCACCTCGGTTGCAGTGGCAATGCTTTGCAGATTAGTGACTGAGAAAGTTGTAATGGGGTTGCCACTATCCATTTTATGGGGGAACACCTTTGAAGAGTCGGTGATTTTGGTGGGCAACGACTTTCCCAGTATTGTTGGTGAAGATTGCGGGTTGTATCTGTTTCAGAGAGTGAATTCTGTGCCCCGCCGCCTGTTGGACATCCAGACAATACCGACTCAGAGGCATCCAGCACTTATATCGGCCCATGAACCAATCTTGGTGGTCACTATGCCTAGACTTGCAGCGTCCTTCAAGACTGTCATTGACGAGATGACACATGGGATTGATTACAAACTCATCGACATGTTGCACACCAAAAAGACGAATCTATCTCACAAGTATCTGAATACCAGTATTAATGAGCTGCAAAACCAATGGAATATCCACCCTGTATCATATGATAATTTAACATCCAGAGCGAAATCATCAAGCAATGGCCGGCTCTCATAGTGTTCCTGGGGTGTTCAGATTTTTGATAAGTCTCATCGGTACACGGCGAAATATGAGGTGGGCTGGAGAATCACGACCAATGCGAGAATTGGATTCACACTTCAAGTAACTGCAACGCCGGGAGTCCATTCACTCCATGACTGGTGTTATCCAACAATCTGGCTGTTTTCAGGTGCACTTGAAGATCCAGAGGATGATACTATAGTCGAAAAGCTTGGCTCTGATGCACTGTATTTTGCAGTAAAGAGTTTGATAGATGCCTTCCGAACAGAAGACCGCCACACTCAATAGGATGGGGCACACAGGATGAGCCAAATTGCAAAGCCCTTGTCAATCAAGAGGTGGTCAGAATCGAAACTCACATATGGGAAACCACTTGTTTGTACACCGATGGAGAATGCACACCTTGTTGATCTCAAATAAAATGAGGAAGAGCAATCAAAACTACAGAACCGTGTGGCAAGATACACTTCACGGGGTGCATCAGGAACGTGGAGGGTCTATAGACGGTGGCGGAAATGTTTGTGATTGGTATTGGAAGACACTGAGGGTCGGAATGACGTTTCTGGAAAATGGTCTGCTGAATGGCCACTCAATAGTTTGGTGGATTCTTCAATTCCCCAATGGCTGAGAGACACAGTTCTGGGAATACTTTTTAATGAATCAGGGGAGTATCCCGAGCCTGATGAAGCCGCAGCATTGAATCAGGCGCTCCTGCACGAACCTGAATGTCCTAAAAGCACATTGCCTCATGTACCTCCTTCTGAACAGACCGTGCTATATTGTCCTCTGCCAGGCCAAGTTTGTCATATGAAGTGGTGGCTCAGAAAGTTTCTGGCGGATCATTTGGATATACTCTACATGGTTGCGGAAATGGGCAATGATGAGTGCACCAAAATGCAGCTAAAGTTCCAAGATTCGCCCAATCCATCTGTATTTATAACTACACCCAATGTGGGTGAGACAGGCCTCAATCTCACAGCAGCAAACCAGGCGGTGATAACTCAGAAGTTCTGGGTATTGAATAAGCAGCAGCAGGCATTTGCATGGGTTGTCCAACTGGGGCAAAACAGAGTTCCACACACATAGCTACTCAATACTGGACCCAATGAGTATGATAACAGAGCGAGTGATCTCCACCGGCTCTCTGAAGTGCCTCAAATGAGAGTCCCGCATGGTCTGGTGAACTGAACAAAGATCACAACGACAATGATGTACCAGATTCTTGAATGTCGTCAGGACCAGAAGGAGCGGCCAACAGAACATGGAAACTTCGTGCCGTCAGATGGTGAGAATAAAAGATCATTATCAGGGTACTGAAATCAAGGAACGCCTCTTTAAACATTCAACCAACACAATCTCACCAACTGATGCAAAATAGGCCAATGGTATGGAGAATAAGGTGCAATTGAGGAGTCCAGGAGAATTGGTTAGAGTTTGATTCCATTTTGTGTTAGATAATTATTGTGATGAATATAAGATAATAGCAGTTGTAAACTGATATGTGGTAAACTGATTCATAGCATAATTTGGATGAACCGATATGTGATGAGAAGCTGTTGCGCCAGTTTAGTGGTGGACTAAGTGAAATTCCGTGGCACTGTATATTTCTCTGTGTGAGAATCTATCGATGCTGCAGTCACTGCTCATGTTCATTCAATGATATGTGTATAGAATTATGATTCCGAAATCTGTTAACGAGATCCGTGTTTTCAGGTGCGCCTGAATTTCCAAGTATCATTCCAATTATTTGTGGCTTCTCTATTTCGGGTGCACCGGATACTAGAGTAATGAAAGAATTTGGGATATCCACTGAATGAACAGTGTTGAATGATTTACAGTCAATTGCACAAGGGAATCGCTGTGAAGTTCTCGACTCTCCTGAGACAGATCCAGTACAGTATATCTCTGATCAGCCAGGGATAGACAGACTGGCTATGTGGTATCGAGTAGATGTATTGTATTCTAAGTCACGGCTCATGTAGTCCAAGCTTACCTGGCGAATACCGCTGAGTATTTTCTCACTCAGGAATGAAGTTCAGGCAAACCTCTAATCCACTCTCCTGTTGAGGTTGATGGTGTCAGATTTGACACCACATGCATATTGTATTCACCGGCCAATGTTGACTAGCTGCCACTCATCATTATCATATGATCCCACTGCAGGATATGATTCCACTCATCATTATCATATGATCCCACTGCAGGATATGATTCCACTGCAGGATATGATCCCACTCCAGGCACACCTTTGAACCATGTAGACCCACTTCGCATTACTCCGGAACAATTCATTTTGCTCCATTCAAAGCATATTTTATCCATCCTGAATGCTTTAAATCTGTGGCTCCCGGCACACCCAGAGTGTCATCTTCCAGACACTAAACTGTTAGGTGCAGGCGCGGATCATCCCAGTTGGCCTCAGCTAATATCTGAATTTATGATTGATTGGTATGTCAAGGCCGCCACTTAAATGCCATAACTGTCATGCTCCTTGTCAACCTATCCTTTGGAGGAAGGTGTACACCACACACTTACCGTAGATGCACAGCCCTGGGCGATGATTAATGACACTTAACTGGATTGTGGCTAGGAAGAATGTTCGGACGTTATATTTCCAACTTCCAAACACAGCTTCTGTTGTTCAGACTCCATAATTGAGCTGCAGCTTGAGAGAGTAAACCTCAAAAGACAGTTTCTGCTCAGCGATTCTGCAGATGACTGGCAAATCCCGCTCACTTGTATACCACACTTCCTCAAATAGGGTTCAATTCACAACGCTTCTAATGAAGACTTAAATACATTTTGACAAACTTGTACGATTGGGCCGCCAAAAACCATATCTTGAAATAGATTATGAACCGATTTCGATCAACAGAGCTCGAAGAAATGGAATCTGGATACCAGTCTCTACCCAGTGGCTCAATCAGAAACTGGCAAGCTGCCGCCCACCGCATATCTTGAAGGCCTAAAGTTTGTGATAAATCATAAGCATATATGTGATTTCTGCCACATCCAATCCTCAGAGTGCATGATGAACAAATCCTGATGAAAGCTGGAGTTAATAAAAGGCAGTTTCTGAGAGTACATATAACTGTCAAAGTAAGGTGAGCCTACAATCCAAGCCATTACATTAGATTGAATCCTGCATGCCGATTCAATGCTCGCTGCACCTCAATTGGCTGGAACTGCATGGTGTTATTGGTCTTTCTGCTGTCAGATGAAGCCTCATGACACATTCATATCGTTCTTACAAGATATTATGCGCAACATATTACTGTAAGTGACTATTGATGACCCATTCGCTAGCAATCTTGGCATTGATGACAACTGGAATCGATTTGATTACCCCTGCATCTTCGTCATACCTTAACCGTTCTTCCTCTATGTTGAATCACTTCTTTGTAACCCCAAATCCTCCATCTTCTCTTACATTGACTGCATACTGATTATGATTCAGCAGACTCAGACCACTGAAAATGAAGTTCTGCACACAACATTGCCTAATTGATGGCTAACTTTACTGCAGAATCCTAAAACAACAGAATATCATGAAAATAGAGTGTCCCTCCAACTGGTATACTGCATTCGGAGATTCATATTTATCCACTATCAACAACACACTCAGTTTGAACTCATGTAACTTCAACTGTTGCCACTCCCCAACGTCCCAACTCTATTCTCAGTCCAAGTTTTGCAAAAATCTTCAACACACCGAGAACTCTGTGTTATGTGTTCAGAACTCAGATGCTCAAACGAGAGGTATAATGAATCACCTTCTGCGGCGTCATACACAGTGTCGATCAGGATCAACCCATTTCACAGTTTCCTATATCCGGTCCTGAGAGTTAGTTAGCAATACAACCTTGTCAATAACTCGAGTTCTTCAGGTGCATCTGGTTCAATTCTAGGTATGTTGGCTTAAACCAACCTCAAATTCTTGCATCAATAGCGCACTTGGATATGAGTGCTAACATGTGGGAATTGGCGGCATGAAGAATCCATTTTATCTGGTGCACCTGACGCTTCCCATATCACAACAAAGAATGAGCATCAGCAATATAAATATGAGCTGCCAGCATATCTTGCGGACACTTTCCAGGCATGCCTCGAATTGCATTCTGCTCGACCACATGTTCTATTGTTGTTCTGTTTTCCCCATTTTCTATCAAACTTTGTACTATATTTACCCTTATATACTACTCACTACATTTCCAACTTCACTTCATCAAATATGGAACCTACGGCCAGCCAGGTGAGGAATCACTATTGACAGATGAATCAAGAAGCACACCTTGAGAGATCACTTGCATGTGCATTGCAGAAGACAGCCAATCTTCATTGCCAATCAAATGTTTGAACTTCCAACCCAGCTATGGAGTATAGTATTGGAGATAGCTAATGTCCGGGCTATAATTCTGATGAAGCAGGATAAAGACGATACCTATCAGGAGATCAGCAATGATGAAAGTATGGATCCTAGAGATCCCACCTTGTCATCTGAAATCGAAGAAGACTAATTGGATATCCGGCAGGAGGTCCTACATTTAGAGCAGGCGTGTCATGATCAGACAATTCTAACTCCAAGGGTTCCACTGCGAATGAAACAGAGCCATGCCGATAATGTCATTGCCCGCACTCTACTTCCAAATCTATGATGTCCAGTTGGGACCATAGTAACACCATTACTGAAACGCCAATAGTCGGCCATCAACATATCATGCGAGTCTGACGTTGTATAGGCGCTCCCACTTTACAAGGACTGTGGAGACCACAATGTTCCTTAACCAAAGGCTGGTGGAGATCATAACGTTACTCAAGACCACAAGAGTACATTTAAGGTAGCAAACCATTCATGGAAGCAATGGAATTCGCAAAGACTCCCGGGCCAATCATTTTCGATGAAAACTACTTGATGGTTGGCAAAGCTTGGAAACTAGCCATTGAAGCCAAGGATCTTCAGGGGGGCATTAGCAGGTACCCCACCTGTTTGTCAATTGCCCAGTGATCCATCTCTTGAAATTGATCTGCAAACCCGAGAAGCTGTAAGTGGTTATTCTGTTTTCTGCTCCTCGATTGGACTTATAATGATACTAAACACCCAAAAATACATAATTAAAACTAAAGATTAGTACCATTTGAGGACATTTGGCAGATGGAGCTGGTCGAACTATTGTCTGTAGTTACCGGTTGTACATAGGCTCAGGGACTGAGCTTCGAATGCAAATCAAAGAGCTCCTGTTTGACAATGTGTTGCTCTCGAAGGTCATCAATGATAAGAAATCCTGGTTCACACTGAGGGAAGTACTCGACTTAATCTAGCATCAGTTTTTCTTCACTGCCAATTGCTTGGAGTGACAACCGCCCACATCGCAGTTGTTTCAACCTCTAACACCGCAGACTTTCGCACTTGTGGCTGCAGCTATTCATTGTGTGTAGTCTGAGTATGCCACTGGAAAGAAGGTTACAGTTATGTTTTCTCAAGATGAATATCAAGGTAAATTGTGCCTTATCACGGTGATAGATTGCATTGCTGCAGAACCCATTGCACTCATCAAATTCAAATTACACATGCTGGGGCTGCATAATACCCCTCCCCCCCCCCCCCCTCCCGAATGGTGCTCCCCTGGTATAATAGCGACTCCTCAATCCCCATCGGTGCTCCTCAATCCCTGTCAGAGCTGCTGATTCCCTTTGGTGCTCCTCAGTCTGGATTGGTGCTTTGATATGTAATTCAGCCCTTCATACTACCTTCTCTGTCCACACTCCGCCTGTAGTATGGGGGCTCCTAAATCGCCTCCTCAACCTCGATTAGGAGCCCCTCAATTTCAGTGGAAACTATTGACCTCCCTCCTCATTCAGCGCTGCTCACCCTGGATGTGGTGCTCCACTCCATATACATTCCTGAATCCCTATCCGCGCTCCTTGGCCTGGAATTGTGCCCCTTAAATTCATTCTGCACTCCTCCATCACGATCAGCAATCCCCTTGCCCATCTCGCACATAACGTAAGTCACTTCTTCTTTCCCGGTGTTGCACCTCTTTTTCCCCCACATTCATCATATGGTCTTCCAACCACCATTTTGTTCACTGGATGCTAACCTCCTGTCCAAACCTTTAAGATATCACAAATCGAGCCAGACAACATTGGAATTCAATTTCACCCACTCGCCAGGCCCAAATCATGTGTAAATATAAGGAGCGCCTCCAGCTTCTTTGCGCTGTTGATCAATTGTGTGTTACTGCGTTTGTCGGCACTGATGAAATGGGAGATTCAGAGGATGACATTGAGACTATATGCGAGTGATATTATTCTGATCGCTTAGTCGGGCTATTTTGTCAGTTTTACCTACTGCTGTTGTTGAATCACTCACCATTTTCTTTGGTTCTGTGTTAATGTAGTGATGCAAACAATAGAATATTGATGAGATGCTGGGTAATATAGTATGATTTAGAAGTTGAAAATGAACAATAAGCTATGCATCATACGTGAAGGGTAGTCTTATGGCTCTTGTACATGTGGAGAATCTCAGATAATGTCTGCAGTCCTTTGAATTAATCTCAATCAGAACTAGGCATCTCTCAGAGTCAGTTTGGGATTCCCACATTGAATGGGTAATAGTCCCAGGTTCTCCCACAGTGTTCACAACCGCTCCCATGGTGCTCGCATCAGCAATCCCAGTTACTCCAATGGCTGCCCGGAATACCCTTCTAGGGTCTAGTTCCCTCCTGAACTTGATGCTTCTAAGTTTACACTCTACCTCCTCTTACACACTGCTGGAGGCTCCCAGTGACCAAAATTCATTGTACTGATGACCTGGGAGCACCTGGGAGGGCCAGAGACATGACTGGGAGCACCGAAAACAAGCTTGAGAGCTCCGGTGGCAACCCTGGGAGCGTCTCGAATCACAGTAGAGTAGTCTGGAAGAAAGAACATCTTCTCTGGGAATGCTGCCGGTGCGCCTGGGAATCATAGCTATAACATATTGTTCAACGATTTTTAAAACTCATGTATTCACAGTTTGTATTCTCATCTATGTATCTATGTATCTATATAGCTTTCCGTCTACACACCGTATATCTGGACTGGATGCAGGCGGTGCTTGAGAGCAATTCAAGGTTAGCCTGAAGATGATGATCGAGTGAACTCAGAGCTACACTTGGAGGTGGTTATTGTGTGAACTTAGCAATGCACTTGGAGGCCGTGATTGAGCGAGTTTGGAGATGCACTTGGAGGCTGTGATCAACTTGAACTCAGAGAGGCACTTGGTGGACGTAATCGAGCGAGTACCGAGACACACATGGAGGCCGAGATTGTGTATCTCAGAGATACACTTGGACTTCGTGATTGAGCGAGTCTTGAGATGCACATGGAGGCCATGATCGAGCAACATTGGAGAAGTACCGGGAGGTGGTCGATAGAAGGCGCACCAGGTGGTGAGACTCTATTCCTCAGTCAGTTGACTTATAACCATGGGAATATTATAGGGTGACTTTACCTTTGAGCACTCAGGGAGAGCTGCATGGGGGCGGTCGATCTTGTAGGGAGGTGCGCCGGAAGCAGAAGCTATATTCAGAGGTTAACTCGTAATCGTGAGAATGAAGGGAAGACAGGCAATTTTGGGTGGATACTGTACTTGGTGTATGCTGTACTTGGTGTATGCTGTACTTGGTGTATACTGTACTTGGTGTATGCTGTACTTGGTGTATGCTGTACTCGGTGTATGCTGTACTTGGTGTATGCTGTACTCGGCGTATGCTGTACTTGGTGTATACTGTACTCGGTGTATACTGTACTCGGTGTATACTGTACTTGGTGTATACTGTACTCGGTGTATACTGTACTCGGTGCATACTGTACTCGGTGTATACTGTACTTGGTGTATACTGTACTCGGTGTATACTGTACTCGGTGTATACTGTACTCGGTGTACACTGTACTCGGTGTATACTGTACTCGGTGTATACTGTACTCGGTGTATACTGTACTCGGTGTATACTGTACTCGGTGTATGCTGAACTCAGTGTTAACTCATCAACATGGCATGCAGAGATAGAGAGGAATAACTTAAGTTCGTGTTCTGCGATGACGGTAGAGAAAGAGATATGGTGATGAAGATGTGAACAATAGGGAGGATGCCAGCGGATATGAGAAGACAGGGGTATGATTTACCTGATTGGGTTTCGAAGACCTCATATTGGTGATTTTACCCACCGGATCGTGAGTATTACCTGCTGTATCAGGAAAAGTAAATCAACTCGCACACGGAATTCTCTTAAGTCCTAGTTTCTGATGATGATTTCCCCCATCTTCTCTCATCTCTTTTTTTCTCTACCGTCACCTAGGAACACAAAGTTAAGTCATCTCTATCTATCTCTCCATGCAATGATCATGAGTTAGCACTGAGTATAGCATACACTGAGTACAGCATACACCAAGTACTGCATACACCAAGTATGGTATCAACCCAAGATCAACTGTCTCCCGCTTAGTTTTAGCAATAGTGCCAACCCTCTTGAACAGTTCTAGGTTAGGGTTGGAACCGGAACCGAACCATTGCAAAGGTTTTACCACATGAAAACCCCAGACCATTGCATTTGGGCCAGGTTCCACCTCAAAACTTGGCCATTGCAAGCCCAGAATTTTCGCTCCAATTTAGTATTTGAGTTCTGATTGTATCGTGACATGATCAATATGTAGATTGTGCAGTTTTAGCCGCTGATTCACCACCCGCTTTCAAATATGCGATACGACCAATATTCGCTGGGTCGCAATCAACAACCCGCGAATTTCGCTTGACATTGGCCCTTATTTCACAGCCACTCAAAGAAAATCAGTCAGATCACTAATCTGAAAGCGGGATGTGAAAGAGCGCCTAACACTGCACAATCTACGTATTGATCATGTTACAATACGATCAGAACTCAAATCCTTCATGGCGCGAAAGCTACAAACTCCGGAAAATTAGAACTGTGGTCCGGTTCCAACCAGGCCGATAACCCACAGTTCAATGTCTGGTCCCGGTAACAACCCGCCAAGACAAGAGGAGGTTGGGTTTTGGGCCGGAACTGGAACCAAAGCGAACCAATCCGCTGTTCAAAACCCGGACCGCAGGCTGGTTACCCAGACCCGTAGCGAACACTACTCCCCCACCCAGGCAGTCCCACATCTCTCAGCGCACCTTGTTGTACTCTACTATCTACATTCCCACGATCACGAGTTCACCAATGAATAGAGTCTCAACAGCAATCACCCCTCCATTCCGAGCTGCCGCCTCGAGATCGACCACCACCAAGTACTCCTTCCATCTCAATCGACCAAGGCCTCCATGTGCATCTTCAAACTCACTTTATCGTGGTCTCCAGGTGCATCTCTGAGTTCAACTTCATCTTGGCCTCCAAGTGCATCTCCCAACTCGCTTGATCACGGCCTCCAAGTGCATCTCCAAATTCACTCTATCACGGCCTCCATGTGCATCTCTCAGTTACTCGATCTTCAAATTCCTCTTCAAACTCGCTCGATCATGGTTTCCAAGTGCATCACTTAGTTCAACTTGATGTTGGCCTGCAAGTACATCTCCAAACTTGCTTGATCACGGCCTCCAAGTGCATCTGGGAACTCCCTCGATCATTGCCTACAAATGCATCTCCACACTCGATCTATCATGGCCTCCAAGTGCATCTGCATCCTCTGTCAATCACAGCCTCCAAATGCATCTGTGAGTTTAACTCAATTGCGGCCTCCAAGTGCATCTCCCAACTCGCTCTATCAAGGCCTCTAAATGCATCTCCAAACTCGCTCGATTACGGCCTCCATGTGCATCTCTGAGTTCAACTTGATCTCGGCCTCCAAGTGCATCTCTGAGTTACTCCGTCTTGGCCTCCAAATGCATCTCCAAACCCGCTCAATCACGGCCTCCAACTGCATCTCTGAGTTCAACTCGATCCTGGCCTTCAAGTGCATCTCCAATCTTACTCGATCGCAGCCTCCAAGTACATCTCCCAATTCCCCCGATTATGGCCTGCAAGTGCATCTCGCAATTTGCTCAATCAGTGTCTCCAGGTGCTCCTGCGATTACGCTCCGGTACCGTCTTCAGCCAGATTGGCCATATGTATATATATAAAAACACTTAGATAATACATGCCATATTATGATGTAGCGAATCTTGTGACTGTAACAAAGACGAATCTGATACACAAAATACCCAGTGGGTATGCAACTCTAAGAACCACTGCTGTGAGAATATGGCACTAAGTCTCCCGCAGAGCTGCGCAGAGGTCTCAGCTGCTCCAAAATTTGAATATCCTATAAGTCAAATCTCGTAGTATCCTGAATGCACCTCCATAACTCAAGGCGCTTTCAGGACCACCTGGGAATGCTCTTGCACAGTCTGAGGGCACTTTGCTTACCTGTAGGGGGGCCTAGGAGTATCTGGAATGACTTGGGAGCACCGGTGAGGTCAACTGGAGTGCCAGTGAGGTTTGCGTGGGGCTTCTTGACTGATTGACATTTTGCTGATGTGTCAATCCGCAGGTTTCACCAGGTTTCGCTAGACCCGTAGGTTTCAATCTCCAGTTTTGCGTTTCGGGTTGCACATATATGGTCGCATTCAGATATGCTACAGTTAATGGTCCAATATTGATATTCGTACGTCATGGTTCATTTTCAATCTATTGGCCACCTCAATGTGCCAATCCAGCATGCTCACGTGCCCTACCACATCCTGAAAATGAGTGTCAAAGGAGCGTGAATGATTTTTGGTCTTGCATCTTTGGTAATATAAGTGGCGCTTGATCACAAGCATCCATAAAGAAGGATATGGCAATCTGTATAGGCAGATATGTATGGGATATTCCCACCACATTCTCCAGGACAGTGACAACTTTTTCATTGACAGAGCTAACACTAAGTATGCTTGAGCCATTTAGTGTATTAAAACAATCAAAACGATGTATATAGACATTAACAGCCACATCGCGCTGTGATTAACTATGATGAAAAGCCAACAATCTTTGACACTCTGTTGATGTACATTTTCAAAATGGAGCAGGCAGCATTTCGCTTTCTCTTTTGCCGATAATGACAGCCAATAATGCGTTGATGACAATGTGCAACCTGTCACACCCCAGATTGCCCATAATACACCACCAACAATCCTTGACCCACTGTTGACGCTCATTTTCATGATAGGGCAGGGAGTGTATTGCAATCTGTTTTGCGTATAAAGGTGGCCAAAAATTTCGTTATGACTCCCTGCACACTATTAGCAGTGTGATTACCCAGGATGCATGACCAAAAATCATTGACGGTCTGTTGACGCTGATTTTGAAGATGGTGCAGGGAGGGTATTGCAATCTGTTTTGCCAGTCAATGCAGCCAAAAATTCCTTTATGACTGACTACAACCTATCGGCGGTGTGATTACCCAGGACGCATGACTACAATCGTTGACGCACTATTTATGCTAATTTTCAAAATTAGGTACGGAGCATGTTATAATATTTTTACCTGTAATGGCAGCTCAGACTTCGATTATGTATAACCACAAGCAAATCAATTTTCAATTGCCTGACTTGAATGACCTAAAATTGTTGACGCTCCGTTGTTGCTTATTGTGCCACGGCTGTATCCACAATATTCCATCTTCTGATTTGGCATAGTCCATCTTTCCAATTGTTTTGGCAGTCTTTATCGCATTTTCATTTACATTCTTCTTGATCACTATGTTGTTCTTTAATAATATATAGAAATATATAATAATAATCACCAAAATCCCATGTCATTCGATCAATGCTCGCCATTACTTGCAGAATCACTCAATCGGCTGCTCCAGTCGTCAAAATGGATGTTAGGTGCATTACCACACAACAGATAGTGTACTAACTGGTGGATATTCCATCATCAGTCAGCATATCTGGATCAAAATCGGTATCCTGCTGGCTATCCTGGGCAGGTGCATTAAGATTGATATATTACACTCAGTGAAGTGCTGTATGTGAATACATATATCTGGCCGGCAAATTGACGAGTTAGGATTGTTGTGCTCTGGAGATGTCAGTGGTTAGGGTGGGTGGCGTGCCAGGACGAGGTGGCCTCAGCTCTGGTGTCGGGTATCTGTGTCGGTTGGGTGGAGGTGCACCTGTTGCTGTGAGTCTCCAGTGTGTCTGCAGATTCTTTACGGCGCCATTTTGGCAAGGAAGGAAGCCGGATGTGTGGTTTTGATGACGCATAGCCAGGTATCTTTCAATCGCAGCCATTACCTTTTTATGCCCAGGAAACCCATCACCACGCTTCTTCCATCCTTGGACCTTAGCCCGACGTTTCTTGATTAGATACCTAGTTTCTTCTCATGCGGAGAGCGAAAAACCTTCTTTGGGCATTTTGGCCATATTCAAAGCCGGGCACATGTCGGACTGTTCCATCTGTACCCAAGCTCCTTGCCTTGCCATAGTAGCAGACATGTTGAATACATACAAGAAATTAGTTGCTGCTTCTAACAATGAGATTCGGCAAATACCTCTACCATATACACTTCTGTAGCCTCCTCTAAGGAGATTAAAGCCTGTTTCGTCCACTCACAGGGATGATTATCACGAAATTCATCCGCGACTATCCCAGAGCTGACAACATCACAACATTTGATTTCGCTAACTGTGCGAACAAATGCCATTGTTAACCGTGGATGGTTCCTGTTACGGGCAGTGATAAATTGGTTGTGTAGCTCTCTACGGACACCCGCTGTACATTGTTCGGTTAATAGATTGCTGTTGACCTGGATATGGATATACTCACAACCAACTGCATGCTGCTTCTTATTCTTGCTGCGTTCGGTCTTACAGATGATTTTTAAATATCCGTCCTGAGTCATATATTTGTTGGCTGCATTAGCTGCGTTGCGGAGAACTAACTGGTGGCTGCGCTTTTGCTGTGTGCGAAGAATTCCCATATTTGATGTAGCACCCGCCAATTGGCCGCAATTCGATCCACTCTCACCTGGGGGAGGTGGTTGTGTATTCAAGATGTGCTGGTATGGAATCGGAGAGAAAGTTGATAACAATAAGAGATAAGATACCCTGAGGACTATATCCTTAATTTTATGTCAGAATGGAATAGGTAGCAGCCAACATAATCGTTATACTCAAGATGAATCCTGCTGAGTATGGCTGCAAGATACAGCAGTTTCCCACAGTCCTGGGATTTGCAATAAGTCAGTCCGATGTTGTTTGTTTGTTAACAGGGATATAATTCGGTGTACAACAGCTGGAATCACATAATTGTGAGATACTAATAAGATATTGTTCGAGGGACAGGATGTTTGCTGATGTTTGTCTCAAATAATCCCCTGGATATTACATGAAACTGATGCTGACAATCAAGTCATGTTGTACGGTTAGCTTAACTATTCCTGATTTGTTGATAGTCAAATTGGAGATTTTGCTTTGTTCAGGATAAGTAAACATACCAACCTTGATATAAAAGATGCAGTGTGCCTCCATATTGTCCATAACTTGCAACATTGAACATCTGGCCTAACAACAAACTCAATGCAAACTACAATGGCCAATGCTCTGAAAATGAACGTTTTACCACTTCCTGCAAGCCAATATTGCACATCGACAAAGCAGTCCACCTAACAATGTCTGCAGAGAAATGAAAGCAAGAGTGGCATGGAAGCAGAAAGAGTCCAAGCCGATGGGGCATTGCGCACCGGGTGAGCCAAAAAGTAGCTTGCTTCTGAGATATGATGAGAAATGCACTACTTACGCAATAAAGTGGCATGGAAATGGTGTTGAGCTGATTGGGAGTACGGATATCACTATGCCAAGGACTATGATGTAACTTGCCTCTTTTGTAGTTAGCACCATTAGTCATCGATCGACCTTATGTTGATGCGACATGTCTCGTTACACGATACAATAGACACCTTCGCATACGCCCGCACACACTCGACTACTCGAGCGCACGCCACCGTACAACAGGTTATGAGCCCTTGCGTTTAAAAAGGGCACCGACGATCAGCACTTCCATTTTCGTTTGTCGAGTGGAG